>ERZ1643247.532-NODE-532-length-45956-cov-45.159212_pt1 | contig 45956 bp, 38 predicted proteins | sample MGYA00579264_ERZ1643247 | MGnify/ENA primary metagenome ERZ1643247 (study PRJEB29033, sample SAMEA4952262) | chicken gut metagenome | biome: Broiler Chicken; feature: Gastrointestinal Tract; material: Caecum | place: Ireland | collected 2018 | study: Broiler... | reverse complement strand
CTCACGCGGAAAACGTGCGTATCCACGGCGATGGCGTCCTTATCGAACCACACGGAGGAAACGACGTTCGCCGTCTTCTGCCCCACGCCAGCGAGCGACTTCAGGTCGGAAAAGCTCTCGGGCACCCTGCCGCCGAACTTGTCCACGATGTCGCGCGAGGCGGAGAGGATGTGCGCCGCCTTACTGCGGTACAAACCGCAGGAAAATATGTACTTTTCCAGCTCCTCCTGCGAAAGGGTAAGCATCGTTTCGGGCGTGTTATGCTCCTTGAACAGCTCCGCCGTCACCACGTTCACGCGCGCGTCGGTGCACTGCGCGGACAAAATGACCGCCACCAGAAGTTCGTACGCGGTGTTGTAATGCAGCGCGGGCCGCGCGCCCGCATACCGTTCGCTCAGAATTCTGAGCGCCTCTTTTCTCTCTTGTTCGTCCATGCCGCTATTGTACCATAAAACCGACGCTTTTTCAATGATTTTTCGCGTTCGCGCGCGAGAAAACTGCGCCCGCGCGCCGCGGCCGCCAAACGCACGGCGCGCATTGCTTAAAAAACTTAGAAAAAGGACGGCCTATCGGTCGTCCTTTTCTTTTTTTGCACGCTTTTTCTTTTTCAATTCGCTTTTATCTTCAATCGGTAAGTCCGTATACTGCTTCAATATTGCTTCGGACTTTGCCGTACGCTCAAATAGAATTATATCATCTTCCTCTCTCGCATCGTCTATGTATCGAAAATCATCATCTCTGTCAGAAAAATATAAAACAAAAAAATTTGCTATATATCCTCTACCACCATATAATGTTAACACCTTGATTTTTGTTAAATCCTTCAAATTGCTTTGTTTCTTTAATTTTCCTAAAAGACTTTTTTCTTTTATCTTATTCTGCTCAATCTCGACAATACAAGAGCATAAATAGCAAACAACAAACATCAGAATAGATACACTGCAAACAAAAAGACCACCAAAAATATTTGCTATTATAGCAATTACTATTCCTCCAACAAAAATTACAATTGCTATTACGATAAGAATAATACTCCATATTTTTGATATTATCCACAGACGAACCTTTTTCATTCCCTTTTCCCCTTGCGTAAGTCTTATCCGCATGTTGCCCCTTTATTGTAACACCGTTTCTCCGAAATTGTCAAGGCTCTCAAAAAAATTCACGCCCTGCCGAACGCGGCGGTATTTTCAGCCGATGCGCCGCACCGAAACGCCACCGTAGCCCGCGCGGACGCGGAAAAACCCGACGAACGCGCCGTACTGCCCGCCCGCGAGCGCGCGGCGGGCGCGGGGCAGGTCGAACTCGCCGATGCGCGCGGAGATGCCGCAGCCGACGTTCGCCTCCTTCGGGGTGGAAACGGCGCTCGCCGAAGCGCCCATGCGTTTGAGCCGCGCCACAAAATCGAGCGTCTGCGCGCGGGAGCGGAAAACCGCCAGAATCATATCCATAACGCTCCTCCTTCGTTGCGCCGCGAGGGCAAAATATCCCCGTTGCGGCATATATTACAGTATATGAATCGCGGCGGGCTTTTGCCCTCCGTTTGCGGGAGGTGGACTTATGATTTATTTCGACAATGCCGCCACGGGCGGGCGCAAGCCGAGCGGCGTTCTGCGCGCGGTGCAGGCTTCCTTGGCGGGGATCTGCGGGAACCCGGGGCGGAGCGGGCACGCCCTCTCGATCGCGCTCGCCGGGCAGGTGTACGAGTGCCGCGAAAACCTGCGCCGCTTTTTCTGCGCCGATTCCGCCGAGCGCGTGATTTTGACGAAAAACTGCACCGAAGCGCTCAACATCGCCATTTTCGGGCTTATAAACGCGCAGACGTATGCGGAAAAGCCGCACATCGTGTCGACCGTCGCCGAGCACAACTCGGTGCTGCGCCCCCTTTTCTTCCTCGAAAGGCAGGGCAAAATCGAGCTCACCCTCGTGCCGCTGACGGACGGGAAAGTTTTGCCCGAGAGCATCGCGGGAGCGGTGAAGGAGAACACGCTCGCCTGCGTATTCACCCTCGCCTCCAACGTGACGGGCGCGGCGATCGACCCCGCTGCCGTGCGCGCCCTCCTGCCCGCGCGGGTGTACACGGTGTGCGACGGCGCGCAGGCGTGCGGGCATATCCCCGTCGATATGCGCGCCGCGGGCATCGACGCGCTCTGCCTGGCGGGGCACAAGGGAATGCACGGCATTCAGGGCTCGGGCGCGCTCCTCTTTTCCGAGCGGCTGGAACTTGCGCCGTACATGTTCGGCGGCACGGGGAGCGAGAGTTTCAACCCCGCCATGCCCGATTTTTACCCCGACAAACTGGAGGCGGGCACCCTCTCCTGCCCCGCGGCGGCTTCGCTCACCGAGGGGGTGCTGTACCTCGAAACGCACATGGAGGATGCGGCAAAAAAGGTGTACGCGATGACGGAGCAGCTCGTCGAAGGGCTGCAAAAAATAAAGAACGTGCGCGCCTTTTCGCAGCCGAACCCGTTCGGCATCGCGGCGTTTTCCTGCACGAAGCTGCAATCGGAATTTTTTGCGCAGGAGCTTTCGGACGACTACCGCATCGCCGTGCGCGGCGGGCTGCACTGCGCCCCGAAGATGCACGACGCGCTCGGCTCGGGGCGGGACGGGTTGGTGCGCGCGAGCCTTTCGGAGTTCAACTCCCCCGCCGAAGTGCAGACGTTTTTGAAGGCGGCGCGGGAGATCGCGGAACGATTTTAATCTCCCGCGCAACGTACAGCCGCTCCCGCCCGCGCCGACACTTCGGCGGCAAAACGGCGGGGCGCCCCTCCGAACGGAAGGGCGCCCCGCAGGCGAAAAGAAACGTCACATTTTTTTGAGTTTGTTGATCACCTGTTCGAGCTTTTTGCGCTTGGCGGAATCGAGCATGGGATAGAGGGCGGCGTAGAAATTATCGAGGTCGGAATCGGTCAGAGTGCCCGCCTTTCTCCCCCGCTCCGCTTCCTTATAGATGGCGCGCAGGATATCCGCCTCGCCCTTGCCCTCGAACGCCTTCGCCATCATCTTCGCCATATCGGCTACGCCGTCGGGGTCGTTTTGCTTGTTGTCCCCGCCCGTATACGAATTGAAATCTTTCATCTTCCACCTCCGAAAAAAGATTACTCATTCATATATATGCGGCAAAGGAGTGCTTTGCCCGCCGAAGGAGGCTTCACAAATCTATGGAACTCGCAATTTTATTGTTGGTATTTTTCCTCGCAGGGCAGAAGGACGCGCAAAAGCAGGAACTGCCGCCCCCCGAACTGTTGCAGGGGGATTGGAAAGCGCTCGTGCACAGCGAATGGTTCGGGCGGCAGACGCTCGGCGGCGTGAGCGGAAAGGAGATCGCGCAGGCGGCGGACGCGGTGGAAACCATTCAAAAATACGGCGACGCCCTCAAACCGCTGCTGAACGGCGATTTTTCCACCCTTTCGTCGCTTACGGGCGCGGACGAACTTTTTAAAAATCTGGGCGGTCTTGCATCCCTCGCGCAGGGCGCGGGAGGCTTGGGCAACCTGTTCGGCGGCGCGGGCGCCTTCGGCGGAACCGCGGAAAGCAATGCGCCCGAAAACGATGGAAAAACACCCTTTGCGCCCATCGCAAACATCGCCGATGCAGAAATCCTCTGCGCTTTGACGAGGTATTTTGCCTAAACTCCTTTCACACAATTTGTTTTGAGCTGACAAAACAAATTGTCGTGAGTTTGAGGACAACCCCAACGGAAAAGGCGCACCGACAACGGTACGCCTTTTAACGTTCGGAGTTTTCCTTGGCGGCGCGTATAAAGCAATCTGCTCGAAAAAGGCAAAACCGCGCATTTCGCTGCTGCGCACGAGGCAAGTTTTTCGCAATGCCCTGCGGGCATTGCTCGCTTCCGCCTCGGCTCCGCCGCCTTTGTTCACGAAAATCTCGCTCCGCTGCGATTTTCCGTGAGTCTGCGGTTTTATATTTGTTATAATTACTCGCGCAAGCAAAACCACGCTTTTGCGCCGCGCACCCCTATTTGCAAAAACTTTTGCTTTTGAGGAAAGAGTGAATTTGCGGCATTTTATAATATGTGTGCCCTTAATTATGCCGCAAAGAGAGAAAACCCCGCCGCTCGGCTTATGCCGACGGCGGGTTGTCTTTCCAATCACGGAAAATCGCAGGCGTCAGCTCGCCGAGATTTTCGCGAGTCAAATTACTCGCGCAAGCAAAACCACGCTTTTGCGCAGCGCACCCAATTTGCCGCATACATACGGCTTTTGCAGGAAAGGTGAATGCGGCACGCGTAAAACAATCTACTCGAAAAAGGCAAAACCACGCTTTTGCCTTTTTCCCCCTATTTGCCGATACCTCGGCTCGCGGAAGGGGTGAAGCGGCGGCATTATAATAACATTATAATAATTTGTGTGCCATTAAAGATGCCGCCGCAAGGGGAAAACCGCTCGGGTTTCCCCTCAAAATCGCAAGATTTTGTTTTGTCAGCTCAAAACAAAATCTGCGAGCCTTTTATTTCCCGCTGTCCCCATAGTTCGCCAGCACGCGGGCGCTGGGGTCGTTTACGTTGCAGCCCGCCCAGCGCTTGTTCGGCATCCAGAAATCCTTGACCATTTTCGCCTGACCGGGGTAGTATTTTTCAAAGATCTCCCGATACAAGAGACTCTCCTTGGTGAACGGCTCGGCGTGGCAGGCGTACTTTTCGGCAATTTCCTGCCAGTTTTCGCCATACCGCCCTTCGGCATATTCCTTTAAATCGTCCACCATGGAATGCCCCACCGCATCGGAAAACGCCGCCTTTTCGCGGTACAGGATATCGTGCGGGAGCCAATCCCCCTCGAAGGCGCGGCGCAGCAGGTACTTGCCCTTGCCGTACCTGTTCAGCTTGAGTTCGGGGTCGATGCTCATGACGTAGCGCACAAAATCGAGGTCGCCGAAGGGCACGCGCGCCTCCATCGAATGGACGGAGATGCAGCGGTCGGCGCGCAAAACGTCGTACATATGCAGTTCGCGCACCCGCTTTTGCGATTCCCGCTGAAATTCCGCGGCGGAGGGCGCGAAATCGGTGTACTTGTAGCCGAACAGCTCGTCGGAAATTTCGCCCGTCAAAAGCACGCGCACGTCGCACGTTTTATGAATGGCGCGGCACAACAGGTACATGCCCATCGACGCGCGGATGGTGGTGATGTCGTAAGTGGCGAGCGCCGCGATGACCTCCTCGAGGGAGGAAAGCACCTCCTCGCTCGTCATGTAAATTTCGTGGTGTTCGGAGCCGATGTAGTCCGCCACCTCGCGGGCGTACTTTAAGTCGATGGCGTCCTTGTCCATGCCGATGGCGAAGGTTTTGATGGGTTTTTTGAGCATCCTCTGCCCGATGGAACAGACGAGCGAACTGTCCAGCCCGCCCGAGAGGAGAAAGCCGAGGGGCGCGTCGCTGTCCAGCCGCTTTTCCACGCCGGCGATCAGCTTTTCGCGGATGTTTCTGCAGATTTCGTCTAAACTCCCGCGGGTGTACTCCTTGACGGCGGCGATGTCGCAATAGCTGCGGAATTTGCCGTTTTTGTAGTATTTGCCGGGCGGGAAGGGAAAAATTTCGCCGTAAACCAACCCCTCGAGGTTTTTCGGCTCGCTCGCGAAGACGATGGAGCCGTTCTCCAGATACCCGTAGTAGAGCGGGCGGATGCCGATGGGGTCGCGCGCGGCGATGTACTCGCCCGTTTCGCCGTCGTACAGCACGAGCGCGAACTCCGCGTCGAGCATTTTAAACATGCCCGTGCCGTGCTCGGCGTACAGCGGAAGCAGGATTTCGCAGTCGCTCTCCGAATGGAAGGCGTACCCCTTTTGCTCCAATTCCCTCTTCATCGGTCGGAAGCCGTAAATCTCGCCGTTGCAGACGAGGCGGTTTTTGCCCATCCAGAAGGGCTGCATCCCCTCCGCGTTCAGCCCCATGATGGCGAGGCGGTGGAAACCCATCCAGCCCGAGGGCGTTTCCTCCAGCGCGGTCATGTCCGGCCCGCGCGAAACCGTTCTGTAAAAGCAGCGCCGCATGCGCTCCTGATCCACGTCCTTGCTCGTACAGCAGAAGATCGAACACATTTTTTTGCTCTCCTGTGATGCTCTAACCGAATAATTCCTGCAATTTTTTGCACGCCTTTTGCACCGTCGCCCCGTCGGCAAAGGCGGTGAGGCGGAAGTACCCTTCCCCGTTTTTGCCGAACCCGCCGCCCGGCGTGCCGACAATGCCCGTTTTCTCCAACAGATAATCGAAAAAGGCGAAGCTGTCGGAAAACCCGGGGCATTTCAGCCACACATAGGGCGAGTTTTTGCCGCCCGTGTACCAGATTTTCAGCCCGTCGAGCGCCGCGCAGATGATTTTTGCGTTCGCGCGGTAGGCGGAAATATTTTGCCGTATCTGCTCCAACCCCGCCGCCGAAAATGCCGCCGCCGCGCCTCTTTGCACGATGTAACTGACGCCGTTGAACTTGGTCGTCTGCCGCCGCAGCCACATCCGGTGCAGGTGCATCCCCTCCCGCTCGAGCGCGAAGGGCACCACCGTGTAGCCGCACCGCGTGCCCGTAAAGCCCGCCGTTTTGGAGAAGGAACAGAATTCAATGGCGCACTCCTTGGCGCCCTCCACCTCGTAGATGCTGCGCGCGAGCCCCGCTTCGGATACGAAGCTCTCGTACGCCGCGTCGTACAAAATCACCGCGCCCCGCCTGTTCGCATACTCCACCCAAGCGCGGAGCTGTTCGACGGAGTACGCCGCGCCCGTGGGGTTGTTGGGCGAGCAGATATAGATGATGTCCGCGTCCGTCTGCTCGTCGGGCATGGGCAGAAAGCCGTTCCCCTCGTTCGCCGCGGCGAAAATGATCTTGCGGCCCGCCATTATATTCGTATCGACGTAGACGGGATACACGGGGTCGGGGATGAGGACGGTGTTCTCCGCGCCGAATAAATCGAGGATGTTCCCCAAGTCGCTCTTCGCTCCGTCGGACACGAATATCTCCTCCGCGTCCAGAAAAACCCCGAACGTCTTATAATAATCGCGAATCGCCTCGCGCAGGAAGGGATACCCCTGCTCGGGGCCGTAGCCGCGGAAGGTCGCCTTCTCCCCCTGCTCGCGGGAGGCATCCTCCATCGCTGAAACGACGGCGGGCGCGAGGGGGAGCGTTACGTCGCCGATGCCCATTTTCAGGATCTCGCGGTCGGGGTACTTTGCGGCGAACGCCGCGACCTTGCGGGCGATCTCCGAAAAGAGGTAGCTCTCCTTTAAATTGCGGTAATTTTGGTTGATTTTCATGCCTGTTTGCCCCCTTTGGCGGGTTTTTGTACCCCGTTCAGTGCCGCGCGGACGAACTCGCGGAAGAGCGGGTGCGCCGCGTTGGGGCGGGATTTGAATTCGGGGTGAAACTGCACCCCCACGAAAAAGCGGTTGCGCGGAATCTCCACCGCCTCGACGAGGCGGCCGTCGGGCGAGGTGCCCGAAAGAACCATGCCCGCCCCCTCGAACGCTGCGCGGTAGTCGTTGTTGAACTCGAAGCGGTGGCGGTGCCGCTCGGAGATGAGCGCCTCGCCGTACGCCGCGTACAGCTTTGTCCCCTCCCGCACTTTGCAGGGGTACGCGCCCAGACGCATGGTGCCGCCCAGCTTTACGCCCAGCTGGTCGGGCATGATATCGATGACGCTGTGCGCGCCCGCGGGGGAAAATTCGGAGGAGTCTGCATCGGAAATGCCCAATACGTCCCGCGCGAACTCGATGACAGCCGTCTGCATACCCAAACAGATGCCGAGGTAGGGAACGTCGTTTTCCCGCGCGTATTTCGCCGCGGCGATCTTCCCCTCGATGCCGCGGCCGCCGAAGCCGCCCGGCACCAGAATGCCGTCCGCCCCCTGCAAAGCGCGCGGCGCGCTCTCGGGGGTGAGTTCTTCGCTGTCCACCCAGTCGATCTCCACCTTCGCGCCGTTTTCAAAGCCGGCGTGCGCGAGCGCCTCGGCGACGGACAGGTACGCGTCGTGCAGCTGCACATACTTGCCGACGAGGGCGATGCGTACCTTTTTATCGCACGACTTTGCGCGGCGGAGCATCGCGTTCCAGTCGGAGAGGTCGATCTCGCGGGGGGAAATCCCCAGCTTGCGGCAGACGATGGAGGAGAGGTTCTCCCCTTCCAGCATCGCGGGCGCCTCGTATAAAAGGGGCAGGGTGCGGTTTTCGATGACGCAGTCGCTCTCCACGTTGCAGAACATGGCGATCTTCTTTTTGATGTCGTCGGGCAGGGGCGCGTCGACGCGGGCGACGATGATGTCGGGCACGATGCCCATGCCCTGCAATTCCTTGACGGAGTGCTGGGTGGGCTTGGACTTGAACTCGCAGGAGCCGGAGATGTACGGCACGAGGGTGACGTGGATAAAACAGCAGTTCTCCCTGCCCTGCTCCATCGACACCTGGCGGATCGCCTCGATGAAGGGCTGGCTCTCGATGTCGCCGATGGTGCCGCCGATTTCGGTGATGACGATATCCGCATTGTTGTGCGCGCCGACGCTGTAGATGAACGACTTGATCTCCCCCGTGATGTGCGGGATGACCTGCACCGTCTGCCCCAGATACTCGCCGTTGCGCTCCTTGTTGAGAACGTTCCAGTACACCTTGCCCGTGGTGAGGTTGGAAAATTTATTGAGGTTTTCGTCGATGAACCGCTCGTAGTGACCCAGGTCGAGGTCGGTTTCGGCGCCGTCGTCGGTGACGAACACCTCGCCGTGCTGGTACGGGCTCATGGTGCCGGGGTCGATGTTGATGTACGGGTCGAGCTTTTGCGAGGCGACTTTATAGCCGCGCGCTTTGAGCAGCCTGCCCAGGCTCGCCGCCGTGATGCCCTTGCCCAGACCCGATACGACGCCGCCCGTCACAAAGATATATTTCATAATTCCACCTCTCCCGTAAATACGATTTTCGCCTCGCCCGTCATAAAGACCGTTTCGCCAACATTGATCGTGAGCGTTCCGCCGCGCAGCCGCACCCCGATATCCTCGCCGCGCGGGAACATGCCCTGCGCCACCGCCGCTGCCGCCGCCGCGCACGCGCCCGTGCCGCAGGCGAGCGTTTCGCCGCTGCCCCGCTCCCATACCCGCATTTTTAAGGTACGTTCCCCGATTTTTTGCACAAATTCGGTGTTTATGCGCTCGGGGAAAACGGGCGCGTTTTCAAACAGCGGGCCGATCTGCGGAAGGTCGAGCGAATCGGGGTTTTCGAACACCACGCATTGCGGGTTGCCCATGGAAACGCAGGTGATGCGGTGCATCCCACCTGCAATCTGCACGGGATAGTCGATAATTTGCCGCGCGGGCAGAAGGACGGGAACCTTTTCCGCATCGAACACCGCCGCGCCCATATCCACACGCACGCGGGGAACAGAACCGTTTTCGGGGTACAGTTTGAGCTTTTTGACGCCGCTGAGCGTTTCGATTGCCAGTTCTTCCCTTCTCGCCGCGCCGCTCTCGTACAGGTACTTGCCCACGCAGCGGATGGCGTTGCCGCACATCTTCCCCTCGCTTCCGTCCGCGTTGAACATGCGCATCTTCGCGTCGGCGATGTCGCTCGGACAGATGAGCACGATCCCGTCGCCGCCGATGCCCATGTGACGGTCGGACAGGCGCACCGCCAGCGTCTCGGGCGAGGCGAGCGGCTCATTTAAGCAGTCGAAATAGATATAGTCGTTGCCCGCGCCCTCCATTTTGATGAATTTCCGTTTCATATGCTCTCTCCTGTTTTTTATTTCGTTACGGTTCGTACGTCTTTAAAATATCCAAAGCGATCTCGCGGCGGGGTACGCGCCTGTCCATCGCCTGTTTTTCAATAAAGCGGTGGGCGTCCTTCTCCGTCATGCCGAGGTATTGGATCAGTGCGCACTTGGCGCGGTCGATGAGTTTGAAGTCGCTGAGCGCCGCCTTCAGCCGCTCGTTCTCCCCTTCCAGCGCGCGCAGACGGGCGCGCATTTCCAATGCAAGCGCAAGCGTCTGCAGCAGCATTGCCGAAGATACGGGGTTCTTCAGGAATACCGCACCCGAACCCTCGGGCGGTTCCACGCCGACGCACAGCACCGCAACGCCCTGCCGCACGAGCGCTTCTGCCGCCGAAATCGTTCCCCCCTCGGCGACGGGCGGAAGAAGGATCACCGCGTCTATCCCTTCCGCGCGCTCCGGGGCATATTCCCGCGCGGCGCGGGCGGCATAGCCGTGTTCGTTTAAAAGCGCGCACACCTTTTTCGCCGCGCCGCCGCACGCAAGCACCTTCGCCGCCATATCAGTTGACCGTGTACATCTGGCGGTACGGGTTGTCGCTGTTCGGGGTGAGGCGGAAGTAGGACGCATTCACAAAGGCGCCTTCCTCCTGCCCGAACTCCCTGCACCACTCGCGCACCAGTTCCGCCGCGTCTTCGGGAAGACGTTCGATCTTTTCGGCGCGCACCTGCGCGGGCAGTTTGGTCGGGATCTGCCCGCAGCGCAGGTAAATTTCGCCGCCGTGCATGCCCGTGCCGCAGAAATTGCCGATGATCGGCTTGCCGTCGGTATGGTTCCCGAGCACGACGATGGTGCCGCCCGCCTGGTACTCGCCGAGGAAGCTCCCCGTTCTGCCGCCGATGACGATGGCCGGTCTGTTTTCCTTATACGCCTTCATGTGGATGCCGCAGCGGTAACCCGCGTCCCCGCGGATGAAGATCTTTCCGCCGCGCATGGCGTAGCCGGTGGCGTCGCCCGCGCTGCCGCCGACGACGATAGTGCCGCCGTTCATCGTGTCGCCCGTCGCCTCCTGCACGTTGCCGTACACGCGGATGCGCGCGCCGTTGAGGTAGGCTCCCAGGGCGTTGCCCGGCGTGCCGCCGACGGCGATCTCCTTATCCGAAAGCCCCGTGCCGATGTAGCGCTGCCCCACGCAGTTCGCTATGTATATTTCCCTTTCTTCGCAGTCGCGCACCCGCTCGTTGAGCGCGGAAAAGTGCATGCCGTTCGCGTCGATCTTCATACCTATACCTCCCGCGCGAGCATCCTCTCGCGCGCCGCCCGCGGGAACGCCGCCAGATTCGGCGCGCCCTCCAACGATTTGAAATCCACCTCCGAAAGGGGCGTTTTATTGCGGATGAGCGAAGTGTAGATGCCCGCCCGCTCGGGCGAATTGACGAGGATAAAGCCCTTTAAAACGCCGTCCTTGCAGAAAAATTTGCGGTACACGTCTCCTTCCGCCTGCACGAAGCTCTCGCCTTCATAGCTGCCCGCCGTAAGGACGTGCGAGCCGAAAAAGCCGATGGCGTTGAGGGGCATCGCGTCGGCAAACGCCGCTTCCCCGCCCGCCATGTTGACGCCCGCCGTATACCCCTGCCGATAGGCGTTGGGCAGGAGCGCGAGCACCTTGCGCGCGCCCGAAGTGATGTCGAAGCTCTCCGCGCAGTCGCCCGCCGCGTACACGTTTTTCAGGGACGTCTGCTGTTTTTCGTCCGTGACGACGCCGCGGCTCACCTCGCCGCCCGCGTCCTTGACGAGCTCGGTATTCGGGCGCACGCCCACCGCGACGACGAGGATGTCGAAGAAAATCTCCTTCCCGCTCTTTAAATGCGCGGTGTTGCCTTCGAACTTTGCAACGCTGTCGGAGAGGTAGAATTTTGCGCCCTTTCCCTCCAGTTCGCGGCGGACGACGGCTGCGCCCGCGTCGTCTAAAATGCTGGGCAGGATGCGGCCCGCCATGTCCGCCACGGACACCGACTTCACCCGTTCCAGAATGCCCTCCAGGCATTTCAGACCGATGAGTCCCGCGCCGATAATCAGCACATTTTTCCGCTTGGAGAGGACTTTCTCGAGGGAGAGCGCGTCCTGCAAGGTCATAAAATTGAATTTATTCTTTACCCCGTCGATGCCCTCCATGGGCGGCTCGAAGGGGCGCGAACCCGTCGCGACGAGCAGCTTATCGTAGGGAATCTCCCCGCCGCCCCGCAACACGATTTTCTGCGCGGCGGGGTCGATCTTTTCGGCGCGGGCGCCGAGAAGCGTGCGAACCCTGTTCTTTTCATAGAAGTCAGCGGGGCGGTAGAGCATGCGCTGCCTGTCCGTCGCGCCCAACAGATAATAGGATATGAGCGGGCGGCCGTAGGCGGCGAACGGCTCGTCGGAAACGATCGTGATCTCCCCTTCCGCATCGGCGCTGCGGATGCCCTCGACGCAGGCGATGCCCGCCGCCGAATTTCCGATAATGACGTATTTCATCTATCTCTCCTCATACACGATGGCGTTGTTCGGGCAGTGCTTTACGCAGTTCGGCTCGCCGCACAGGTTGTCGGTGCAGAGCGCGCACTTCATGGCGGCGTGTCCGTCCGGCGCGGGCATGACCGCCCCGTACGGGCAGACCAGAACGCAGGTGAGGCACCCGACGCACTTGTTTTGGTCGATGCGCACCACGCCGTCCTCCCCCTTCGAGAGGGCGCCCGAGATACAGCTCTGCACGCAGACCGCCTCCTTGCAGTGGCGGCAGTTGACGGCAAAGTGCACCTCGCCGCTGTCCTCCACCCTGATTTTGGGATGAATGGCTTTGCCCTTGAGCGCCTTGACCATGTCGGTCAGCCCCGAATTGGCGAAGGCGCACTCGTATTCGCAGAGGTGGCAGCCGAGGCACCATTTTTCGTTGACGTATATGCGTTTCATTTGCATTCCTCCCGCCTACATGGACTCGCCCGCATATTTGATGCCGAGGAGATTCAGCTCGGTATCCGTCAGCCCTATGCCGCGCAGCATGAGCCTGTTGCCGCGCAGAGCCTCGATGGAGTTGATGCCCATGCCGCCCATCATCTCCTGAATTTCGTGGTTCCACGCCGTGACGAGGTTGACGAGCCGCTTGTACCCGATGTCGGGGTTGAGCCGCTTTACGAGGTCGGGGCGCTGGGTGGCGATGCCCCAATTGCATTTTCCCTCGTGGCAGGTACGGCAGAGGTGGCAACCAAGCGCCAACAGCGCCGCCGTGCCGATATAGCAGGCGTCCGCGCCCAAAGCGATCGCCTTCACGACGTCCGCACTCGAACGGACGGAGCCGCCCGCGATGATGGATACTTCGTCGCGGATGCCCTCGTCGCGAAGCCTTTGATCGACCTGTGCGAGCGCGAGCTCGATGGGGATGCCCACGTTGTCGCGGATGCGGGTGGGCGCCGCGCCCGTGCCGCCGCGGTAGCCGTCGATGGCGATGATGTCTGCGCCGCTGCGCGCGATGCCGCTGGCGATCGCCGCCGCGTTGTGCACCGCCGCGATTTTGACGATGACGGGCTTTTTATACTCCGTCGCCTCCTTTAAGGAGTACACGAGCTGGCGCAGATCTTCGATGGAATAGATATCGTGGTGCGGCGCGGGGGAGATGGCGTCTACCCCCTGCGGGATCATGCGCGTTTCGGACACGTCCGCCGAAATTTTCGCGCCGGGCAGGTGCCCGCCGATGCCCGGCTTTGCGCCCTGCCCCATCTTGATTTCGATCGCCGCGGCGCTCTCCAGATAGTCCTTGAACACGCCGAAGCGGCCGCTCGCCACCTGCACGATGGTGTTTTTGCCGTATTTGTAAAAATCCTTGTGCAAGCCGCCCTCGCCCGTGTTGTAGTAGGTGCCGAGCTCCTCCGCCGCCCGCGCGAGCGACTCGTGCGCGTTGTAGCTGATGGAGCCGTAGCTCATTGCCGAAAACAGGACGGGAACCTGCAATTTCAGCTGGGGCGCGAGGGTGTTTTTGAGCCTCCCCTTTTCGTCCCGCTCGATCTTCGCGGCGCGCTTGCCGAGCCAAAGCTGCGTTTCCATCGGCTCGCGCAGAGGGTCGATGGGCGGGTTGGTGACCTGCGAGGCGTTGACGAGCATCTTATCCCAAAAGATGGGGTACGGCTTGGGGTTGCCCATCGAGGAGAGGAGCACCCCGCCCGTGTTCGCCTGCTTGTAGACCTCGTTGATCGTCTGGTTGTCCCAGTTGGCGTTGATTTTATAAGTGTCGTCCGACTTGACGATCTTCAAAGCGTGCGTCGGGCAGAGGCAGACGCAGCGGTGGCAGTTGACGCATTTGGAATCGTCCGCCTTCATTTTGCCCGTATCGGGGTCGAAGGAATGCACGAGGTTGGCGCACTGCCGCTCGCATACGCGGCAGGCGATGCACTTATCGGAATTGCGGATGACCTCGTATTCCGGCTGTATGTACATATTCATCGCGCAAGCCCTCCCTTGCCGTACAGTTCAAAGACGACCGACTCGCCGCCCGCGGGCGACCAGACGCGGTCGAGATCCGGCTCGATTCTGCGTATCGCGCTCTCCTCGCTGGAGATATACGCCTTATCCCCCTTCTCCGCGCACACCATCGAGCGCAGTTTGAGCCGGTCGCCCAGCGCCATCAGACCGCCCGTGTAGCCTAAAATGATGGAAAAGGGGCCGGTTACGAGCAGCGAGGGGAACATACGGCGGAGGAGCGTTTCCTGCTCCTTTGCCTCCTCCCCTTTATCGGCGATGGTCGACCAGAAGGACGCGGCTAGAACGTGCGCCGTTTCCTCGAGCGTCAACCCGCGGCGGCGCACAAGGTAATCGATGATGTAGGTGATGACCTCGGTATCCGTCTGCAGGGTGCACTTGTAGCCGAACATCTCGATGTAGCGGCGGTTGGCGTCGTACGAGGAAATTTCGCCGTTGTGCACGACGGAAAAATCCAACAACCCGAAGGGGTGCGCGCCGCCCCACCAGCCGGGGGTGTTCGTGGGGTAGCGGCCGTGGCACGTCCAGGCGTAACCCTCGTATTCCTCCAAACGGTAAAAGCGGCCGATGTCCTCGGGGTAGCCGACCCCCTTGAAGATGCCCATGTTCTTGCCCGAAGAAAAGACGTACGCGCCCGCGATTTCCGCGTTGATGCGGTTAACGCACCGCGCCACATACTCGCGCTCGTCGAGGTGGCTGTTCGAAAGTTTCTGCGGCAGCGGCGCGAGAAAGTAGCGGAAGATGAGCGGCTCGTCGGTCACGGACGGGAGCTTGCGCGTCTGAATTTCGGAGGAATAGACGATCTCGAAATGGCGGCGGATGAACGCCTCCGCGCCCTCCTGCGCAGCCTTCTTGTCGTAAAAGAGGTGGAAGGCGTAAAAGTCCTTGTAGTGCGGGTAGATGCCGTAGCCGGCGAACCCGCCGCCCAGACCGTTGGAACGGTCGTGCATGACGGAGATCGCCTCGATCATCCCCTCGCCCGTCATTCCCCTGCCGCTGCGGTCGATGACGCCCGTGACCGCGCAGCCGGACGGATTTCTGAATTGTCCTTCTTTCGGCAGCATACTGTTGCTCTCCCTGAACAAAATTTTCAATAACGATTTTATTATAAACTTGCATGCGCTTTACCGTCAAGCAGGCGGGCAAAATTCGATTTTTCGCTATTTTGAATGGAAGATATAAGCAAAACTTAATAATGCCCTTCCGCCGGCATTTTAGCCGGTGAAAGGGCATTCTTGCGCGTTTTTTAACGGGAGAAAGGCCGCGCGGCGCATGCCGCACGGCCTCCCCTAAATGAAAGTGCAGTGAAGGGTATGTAAATAGGTATTCTGTATCGTTCGCCCGGCCATTTTTACGCGGCTTCCGCCACTACTTCCGGGTCGAGAACGATCGTATCGGCGGGCTTATCCTCGGCGGCGTCCTTATCCGAGCGCCACACGACGATCATCTTGCCGCACTTTTCGCAGACATAGCCCACGTACGTAACGCCGCCCTCACCTTCGGGATAAGTCCATTCGTAGTAGGTATCCGCTCCCGAATGTCCTTTATTCGCGGGGTCAGTGTTGAACGAGTATGCAAACGTGTATTTCAACGTCGCGCTTCCGCCGGTGTAGTTGACCGTCATTTCGAAAGCCAGCTCTGTGCTGTACTTGTACACGGTGCCGTTCTCGCAGGAAGAGCTTACGATCTCCTTCTTCCAGCTCTCATCGCTGAGCTTGAGCAACGTTTCCGTATGCGTGTCGCCGCAGAGGGAGCACACCAACGTGATGCTGCCATCCGCAGACTCGGTGGCAGGCGTTACAGACTGAACCTCCCATTCGTGCTTGAGCGGGGTGCCGATATAGACATCTTGTTTGCAGACGGAGCAGTGATACTTCGCGGGAAGATCGCAGGTCGCATCCTCGACCGGATCACCATCCGGGGTATGAGGGCCGGTCACTTTGACCACGATAACCTCATCGCATCCGTCGCACATAAACCATGCCTCGCCTTCGCCCAGGCAGCTCTCCGGGCTGTTGCCCGTAAGCGTGAGGAACGGATACTCGGTGAGGTTGTAGGTCTTGGAGTCATCCATTACGATTTCGCCGTAGTAGTGCGATGCCTTGCCGATGTTCACGCCTTCGAAGCTGTACGTGGTATCATCTTTGGTGTATTCGATGTCGATAATGCCGTCCTGGTTGCACTTCTGCTCCTGAACTTCCTTAATCTTGAGGTCTTTATATGCGCCGCTCAGCTTGGTAGGAGCTTCTTCGGTGCCGCACCTCGAGCAATAGATTTCGAGGGTGAAGGTGTTCTCCTCAACGTCGTACTCAAACTTGACGAGCACATAATCGTGACCGAGAGCGGAGCCTTCCTCCCTCCAGTCTTTGCCGCACCTGTCGCAGTGCCATACGGCATCCGTCGTGCAGCCGGCGGGGGAAACGGGTTTTTCGCTCTTCTGATGCGCCTGTTTGTACAGAACCGTGTACAGCTCGCCGCAGCATTCGCAGACGAAGTACTTGCATTCTTCCGCATCATCCGAGCAGCCGGGCGTCTTGTTGCCGACATCCTTCAGGAATGCGCCGTCTTTATCGGTGAACACATGATTTTCGATCTCCTCGTCGGTGATCTCGATGCGCTCGCCGTCGAACGTGAGGTAGTGCGCGACCTTGTCGGTTCTGCGCTCAAAGGTGTACAGCTCGCCCGTGGCGGTATCCTTATACACGGAGGTCGTAATGGTAGCGCCCATGCAGGCAAAACCATTTTCATACTTGACATCTTCGCTGACGAGTTCCGCATTCTTAATGACCATCACCTCGTCGCAGCCGTCTTCCGTGCAGGCGAAAGTTACCGTAGCGGTTTTGCCGTCTTCGGAAGGCACGATTTCGGGTTCGCCCCAGACGTGGTTGTCGGGATTGACCTGTGTACCTTCGCTGAGGATGATTTCCTCTTCCTGCGTGTTGCAGTATACGGAAGTATAAGCGGGCTCCTGGCAGGTTGCTTCGTGGTATACGACCTTCTCTTCGTCGTAATCGTGGTAGCCTTTAACATCGATCGAAATTACTTCGTTGCAGTGCGTGCAGACAAAGTACGCGCCCTTTTCGATGGTCATTTTGCAGGTTGCTGCCGCGAACTCATCGCGCTTGTTGCCAAACGGCTTGAAGTCGGGGTGCTGTTCGATTTCGAACGTCTGCCTATCGTCGATCGGAACTTCCGCGCCGTCGATGCCCTTCGTGTAATGGAAGCCGCCCTCAACCTCAACGTCAAAGGTAGCCTCGAACGCCTTTGCGGACGTGACCGTCGTCTTCTTTTCGGGGTTGACGAAACTTGCAATTTCGAACACTTCGCCCTCGTCTATCGTATATGTATAGGTATAGACAGACTTATTGGCGCAGCCGCCGTCGACCTTGGTGGTCTTCGTGTAGGTGCCGTCTGCCGCGCTCGCATCGCTGAGCTTGGGAAGTTTGATTTCGATGGTCTCCTGGCAACCCGTGCATTCGCCGGTGAGCACGCCTTCCGCTTTGTCCGACGGCTCAGGATTGAACGACCAGTTGGTAACGGTGTGACCCTTGCCCTCTTGCGCCTCGATCTTCGTGGCGTTGCAGCCTTCGCGCTCGCAGATATAAATGCGCATGCCGCCCTCTTCGCAAGGGTTCGCATCTTCATCGGCGATGAGAGCGCCTTCGCTCCAGTCGTGCCCGAGAGGATCGCCGACGTATTCGCCTTCCGTCTTATGTCCGCAGATCGTGCAGACTTTGCCGACATACTTCGCCTCTTCGCAGGTGGCAGGCGCTTCCGTTTCTTTGTATTCGTGGCGCGCTTCCTTGAAAATATGCGCCCAGCCGCAATCGTTGCACACGTCGAGATATTCGCCGTTTACAACTTCGCCGTCCTTCATCTTATGCTCGGCGATGACGTACGTCGAAACGTCCGCATGCTCGCAATCGTCGGAAACGGAAGGCAGTTCGACCGTGCAGGTGTTGCCGTCCGTCAGTTTGATGACGAGATTGCCGTTTTCGTCGACGGTAATGCTTTCGATGCCGACGCCGGGTGCGCCGGGTGCGCCGGGTTCACCTTGTTCACCCTGTTCGCCCTTGTCGCCCTGCTCGCCTTTATCGCCTTGTTCGCCTTTATCGCCTTGCTCGCCCTGTTCGCCCTGTTCGCCCTGATCACCTTTATCGCCCTTGTCGCCTTTGTCACCCGTGACCTTGCCGAGGTTCTCGGTGGTTCCGTCGGTATAGGTGATGACGAGTTCGCCTTTATCGTTGATCGCTGCGGAGGTAATGCCCTTTGCGTCACCCGAACAGCCGGAGAAACCGAATATAAGCGCAAGCGCACAGCAAAGCATACAAACGACGATCAGAAATCTTTTCAAAATCGATTTGTTTTGCATTTTGTTCTCCTTATTTTTTAAGATTTTTGCCTTATGGCCCCTTTCGGCGTCGTACGCCGCTACCCGCTACTTCGGATAGATCGCTCTTTTACCCATGGCACCTCCTCCTTGACTCCTTTCATTTAAAAGCTGCGCGCCTGCATGGGGCGCACAAACTTTTTCATGCAGTATAATAACTCATTTGAGTTGATTTGTCAACTATTTTTGGTTATTATTTTAACTCAATTTGGTTATATAATAGGGGCAAGTGAGGGAGTTTTTCGATGACAGGTGAGAAAAGAAGAGAATGGATTAACTCAAAAACAATAACCGCCGCATTTTCTGCAGCGGCGGCAAACGGAGAACCGTATGAATATACTCGACAAAATAGACGCCCTGCGCAAGGAGCGCGGGTGGTCGGTAAACAACCTCGCCATGGAAGCCATGCTTACGCAATCGACGCTGAATAACCTCTACACCCGCAAAACGGAGCCGAAGCTTTCCACCCTGCGGGCGATCTGCTCGGCGTTCGGGATTTCGCTCGCCGAATTTTTTGCCGAAGAGGAAAAGGAAAACAACGAAAAGCGAAGCGATATGGAACAGGAACTGGCGGCAAAAATCGCCGAACTTTCGGACGCACAGCATAAGGCTCTGCTCGCTCTCGTGCGGACGATGTAAAAAAATAAGAAACCAAAAATGCGCCCGCCTGCAAAATTGCAGGCGGGCGCGCCTTTTTTCGGTTGTATCTATTTCCTTTTTACGGCGACGCGGCGGAAAAGCTTGACCAGTTCGTCCAGCGCAACGACGGTGAGTGCCATGCCGATGATTTTCAGCCACGCGAGAAAATCCAGCGGAACCGTATCGAACACCGCGCCGCCGAACTGCGTAATGACGATCTGCAGGGCGAAGGCAATGACGAACGCGCCGAGCATGAGCTTGTTTTTGAACAGGTTGGAGAATACGCTCTTGTTCCCCAATTCGCGGCAGTTGAAGGCGTTGAACAGCTGAAACATGACGAACAGCGTAAATACGGACGTCTGCACCATGTTCTCTTCCACGCCGAGGAAATTGAACCCCTGCTGTGCGAGGCAGACGAGGCACATGAACACGCCGTTTACCGCGATGCGGCGGAGCATCTCCTTCGACACGATGCTTTCGCTGCGGGCGGTGGGTTTGCGGGTCATCAGATCGTCGCGGATGGGTTCCAAGCCGAGCGTGAGCGCGGGCGGGCCGTCCATGATGATGTTGATCCACAGCAGATCGAGCGCGGAGAAGGGGGAATGGGATCCTTCGACGAACAGACCGACGATGGCGCAGATAAACACGGTGAGCACCGACGCGACGTTGACGGTGAGCTGAAACTGAATGAAGCGCTTGAAGTTTTCGTAGATGCCCCTGCCCCACTTGACGGTGGTGACGATGGTGGAGAAGGAGTCGTTCAGAAGAACGATGTCCGCCGCCTCTTTGGAGACTTCGGTGCCGGAAATGCCCATCGCGATGCCGACGTCCGCGTTTTTCAGCGCGGGGGCGTCGTTGATTCCGTCGCCCGTGACGGCGACCACATTGCCCTCCGATTTGAGCTGCTTGACGACGCGCATCTTCAGAAGCGGCGTGCTTCTGGCGATGACGCGCACGGCGGGCAGGACTTTTGCAAACTCCTCGTCGGAAAGATTTTCGAGGTAGGAGGCTTCGACCGCCTTGCCGCCCTCACCCAAAAGTTCCAGCTCCTCGGCGATCGCCGTCGCCGTGACGATGTTGTCGCCCGTGAGCATTTTGACCTCGATCCCCGCCGTCTTGCAGGCGCGCACCGCGTCGTACACCTCGGCGCGCAGGGGATCGGCAATGCCGACGAACCCGTCGAAGGACATGCCGCTCTCCGCGTCTGCCCTGTCCTTGGGCAGTTCCTTCACATATTTATGCGCGAACGCGATGACGCGGCGGGCGCGCTTTTGCAGGGACACGATGTCTGCCTCCGCGATGCCGCGCTCCTCCTCCGTGAGGGAGCAAAGGGCGATGATCTTTTCGGGGCTGCCCTTGGTGTAGACGACGTAGCCGTCCCCCTTTTTGATACACGAGGTCATGTTTTTGGTATCCGAAGAGAAGGGATACAGCTCGCAGATCGCCGCCTTTTCGCGGAAATCCTTGTAGTCGACGCCGCACTTTTTCGCCGAAACGAGCAGCGCGCCCTCGGTGGGGTTGCCGACGAAGCGGACGATGTCGTTCTCGTAATACAAATCTGCCGTGCTGTTGAGGCAGTAATTTTCGAGCATGACCCTGTCGCAGAAGGCATTTTCCTCGACGAACCCGCCGCCCGACCATACGTCGACGACGGTCATGCGGTTTTCGGTGAGGGTGCCCGTCTTATCCGAACAGATGACGTTGATGCAGCCGATGGTTTCGCAGGCGATCATCTTTTTGACGAGCGCGTTCTGCCGCGCCATGCGCGCGATGTTGATGGAGAGGGATATTGCCACGATGGTCGGCAGACCCTCCGGCACCGCCGCGACCATCAGCACGATGCTGGCGATGAACGCTTCGGAGATGGTCTCGAAGGATGCGGAGCCCGTGGCGAGCACGAAGATGAGCTGGATGATGAAGATGAGCGCCGCGAACACCGCGCCGATGACGGTGATGACCTTGCCCAGGCGAGCCATCTTCTCCTGCAAGGGAGTCTGCCCCTCGCCGCCGCCCTGAATTTCGCGCGCGATCAGCCCGAACTGCGTAAAGTCGCCGACGTCCGTCACGACCATCTTGCCCGTACCGCCTGTGATGAAGCAGCCGGAATACACCATATTGATCCGCTCGGCGACGGGCGTGCCTTCGGCAAGGACGGCGTTCGCATCCTTTTCGACGGGTGCCGATTCGCCCGTGAGGGAAGATTCGTCGCTCATCAGCGAAATGCTCTCGATGAGCCTGCCGTCGGCAGCGATCTTGTTGCCCGTTTCGAGGAACACGATGTCGCCCACGACCAGCTCCTGCTGCGGAATGTACTGCACCACGCCGTTCCGCACGACCTTGATCTCGATGCCCTCTTTGATCTTGTTCAGTTCGTCGAACGCCTTGGCGCTGCGCCCCTCCATGACGACCGTCAGAACGACCGAAATGAGTACGGCGACGAGGATGCCCGCGCATTCCGCCCAGTCGAAGTGTTCGCCCTGCGTTACGTTGACGATGTTCACGGCAATGGTGATCGCCCACGCACAGAGGAGCAGGATGAGCATCGGCTCGGTAGCCGCTTCCCAGATACGGCGAAGAAGAGATTTCCTCCCCGCTTTTGTGAACTCGTTTCTGCCGTACCGTTCGCCGTTTTCTTTGACCTGATGTTCCGTCAGACCCTTATGCGCGTCTGTCTGCAGACTTTCGAGAACCTCCTGCGCAGACTTGTTGTAAGACTCCATACCTACCTCCATAATTCATTCACACATTTTGTTTCAAGCTGATGAAACAAAATGTCGTGAGTTTAAGGGGCAACCCGAACGGTTTTCCCCTCCTCGGCGCACCCTTCTAGGGCACACCATATATAGTGCGCCGCGTTCACCCCTTCCGCCAGCCGAAGTATCGGCAAATTGGGTTGCGCGGCGGAAAAGCGTGGTTTTCCTTGCGCGAGAAATTATTTTACCTTTCACAAAATTTGCTTTAAGCTGTTAAAATCGCAACATCAATTTTGTGAGATTCGGGCGACAAAAAATATCCCGCCCGCGCTAAAGCGCGGGCGGGCAAAGCCTTCCATACAAAATACGGAGAAAGAGATACGCCGAAACCCGCGCCGCTCGCGGCGCGAAATTGACCGAATCTCACCGATTAAGGCAAGCCTATGCAGAACTCTGCACGTGATTGTAGACTTGCCGCGCAACGCTTTCCGCTCTGCGCCGGTTACTCCTCCGTTCCGTTCAATTGTGTTTTTATTATAAAAAATCGGAAACGCATTGTCAAGCGAAACGCCGCAAAAACTTGTCGCAAATTTGTAAAAAATCCGACGCTTTCCACAGCGCCCCGCGCCCGCGCACCGCCCCGTCGTTAAGGCAATTTTTACCCCTGAACGCCAGAGCGGAAAACGCGCGCCTTTAACTTTCCCGCGAGACGAAAAATCCGCGCTCGGTCAGCTTCTGCTCGATCGCGTCGAGCGTCTTTTCGCTGTCCGCCGAAACGGTGTGATAGTGATACCCGCCCGTGATGTTTTTGAGGGGCACGGATACGCCGCTTTCCAGCTTTTGCACGAACTCGTCTGCCTTGCGGCGGGAATCGATGCCCATGCGCGCGGCAATTTTTCCGTAGACCTTGTGCCAGACGTACACGTCCTCCACGCAGCCGCCCATGTCCGCGATGAGGTACAGCTCTTCGCGCACCTGCTCGTCGGTGTGGCGCACCTTGAACACCCGGCTTATGCGCGTTTCCGGCAGAACGTATCCGCGGTTCGTCGCCACGATCTCCAACCCCTCCGCGCGCAGAAGAGCCACGTCCTGCACGATGACCTGGCGGGAAACGCCCAGTTCCCTGGCGAGTTCGCCCGCCGCAACCGGCTTTTTGCCCAGCCGTTCCCGTATTTTTGCCCGTCTCTCTTCCCCCGCCATGCCTTTAACCCTCCACGGGATGCAGGTTTTTCAGCGACACGTCGAGGATGGGCGCGGAATGGGTGAGCGCGCCGCTGGACACGACGTCTGCGCCGATCTCGCGGAGCTGCGGCACCGATTCCTTGGTGACGTTGCCCGAAATTTCGACCAGCGCCCTGCCGCCGATCAGGCGCACCGCTTCCTTCATCTGCTCCGCGGTCATGTTGTCGAGCATGATGATGTCGGCGCCCGCCTCGACCGCATCCTTCACCTGTGCGAGCGTCTCCGTTTCCACCTCGATCTTCATGGTGAAGGGGGCGTACGCCTTCGCCGCCGCGACTGCCTGCTTTACGCCGCCCGCCGCGCCGATGTGGTTGTCCTTCAGAAGAACCGCGTCCGAAAGGTTCCAGCGGTGGTTGCCGCCCCCGCCCACGCGCACCGCGTACTTTTCAAAGATGCGCATGTTCGGCGTGGTCTTGCGGGTATCGACGAGCCGCAAACCGCTGCCCGCCAGAAGCTCCGCCATCTGCGCCGTGTAGGTGGCGATGCCGCTCATGCGCTGCAAAAAGTTGAGCGCCGTGCGCTCGCCCGTGAGGATGGCGCGCATATCCCCGCGCACCGTAGCGAGCTTCTGCCCCTTTTCCGCGCGGTCGCCGTCCTTGGCATAAAATACGATTTTCACGCCCGCGTCGAGCAGCTGAAAGGCGCGCGCGAATACGGGCAGACCGGCGATAACGCCCTTCTGCTTGCAGATGAGCTCCGCCTCGCCCAAGGCGGCGCCGCGCAGCACGCTGTTCGTGGATACGTCCTCACTGGTCACGTCCTCCGCGAGCGCCATACGGATGAGTTCGTCCGCGCGGATCTTCATGGTAATTTCGTCAATCAATGGTTGCCTCCCTCTCCGCTTCCTCGCGGATGATCTGTGCGTATTTTTTCTTTAATTTTGCATAGTCCTCGTACATTTTATGGTCGGGAACGGGCATCTTTGTGAGAACGTCTGCCCGTTTTGCCGCCATCGACTTTGCCGCCCGCTCCGCCCATATGAGGCTTTCGAGCAGGGAATTACTCGCCAGGCGGTTTTTGCCGTGTACGCCGTTGCACGCCGTTTCCCCCGCCGAATACAGCCGCTTCATGCTCGTTTTGCCGTCCAAATCGACCTTGATGCCGCCCATGAAATAGTGCTGGGCGGGCACGACGGGGATGGGTTCTTTGAGCACGTCGTACCCCTCTTCGAGGCAATGGGCGCAGATGGTGGGGAAATGCTCGCGGATCGTCTTTTCGCCGACGGGGCGCATATCCAGCCGCACGAACTTGCTCCCCTCCTTTTTCATCTGCGCGCGGATGTCGCCCGTCACCACGTCGCGCGGCATCAGCTCGTTGCAGAAGCGCTTGCTCTCCCCGTCGAGCAGCACCGCGCCCTCGCCGCGCACCGACTCGGAGATGAGGAACCGCCGCCCCTGCTTTTCCGAATAGAAGGTGGTCGGGTGGATCTGCACATAGTCCAGATGCTCCACCTCCACGCCGTTTTGAAGCGCGATGGCGAGCGAATCGCCCGTCAGATGGCGGAAATTGGTGGAATTTTCATACAATCCGCCCACGCCGCCCGTGGCGAGCAGAGTGAAATCCGCGTACACGTCCGTCAGTTTTCCGTCCTCCGAGCGCACCACGCCGCCGAAGCACTCGTTGCCCTCGGCGATGATGTCGATAAGCTCGGTATGTTCGCGGATCTCTACGTTGGGCAGGGCGCGCACCAGCGCCAAAAGTTTGCTCGTGATCTCCTTGCCCGTAACGTCATCGTGGAAGAGAATGCGCGGGCGCGAATGCCCGCCCTCGCGCGTGAAGCGGAAATTTCCCTCTTCGTCCCGCGCGAACTCCACCCCGTCTTCCACAAGCTCGGCGATCATCGCGGGGGAAAGGCGGATCATCTGTTCGACCGCCGCCGCGTCGTTCTCATAGTGACCCGCGCGCAGGGTGTCGTCGAAATAGCCGCGGAAATCCTCCTCGCCGCGCAGCATGCAGATGCCGCCCTGCGCGAGGAAGGAATCGCTCTCGTCCGCAGCCGCCTTGGTGAGCATCAGAACGCGCATGTCCCGCGGCAGGTTCAGCGCGCAGCACAGCCCCGCCACGCCCGTGCCCGCGATGAGCACATCGTATTTTTGTACCGAATTCTTCATACCGTGTTCCCTTTTTTGCGACGCCCTATTTTGCGAGTTCGAGCATGCGCTCGAGCGGGCGGCTCGCGGCGTTCATCTCGTCCTCGCCCATCTTCACCTCGAACCCGCCGCCGTTCAGGCAGGCGAGCACCTTTTCGGGCGTGACCAGCTTCATATCGAGGCAGAGGGGCGTGACGGGGTAGAACTTTTTGCCCGCACAGCGGAGAGAAAGCTCGTACAGCACGCCCGGCTCGGTGCAGAGGATAAACTCTTTAGCGTCGCTCTTTTCGGCGAACGAAATGATCTCCGACGTACTTCCGACAAAATCGGACAGCGCGCGCACTTCGCCGCGGCACTCGGGGTGGGTGAGCACCTTCGCCGCGGGGTGGGCGAGCTTTTCGCTCTCCACATCCTGCGCCAGAACGACGGAATGCACGGGGCAATGCCCGCCCAGGTAATGGAACCGCTTTTCGGGCAGGCGCGCCGCGATGTAGTGCCCAAGGTTATCGTCGGGGATGAATAAAATATCTTTGTTCGGAAGTGCCGAAACGATTTTGAGAGCGTTCGACGAAGTGACGCACACGTCGCTCTCCGCCTTCAAAGCCGCCGTCGAATTGATGTAGCAGACGACCGCAAGGTTCGGAATTTCCGCGCGCAGGCGGCGGATGTCCTCCGCCCGCGCCATGTGCGCCATCGGGCAGTCCGCCTGCGCGTCGGGCAGAAGCACGCGGCGGGAAGGGTTGAGGATCTTCGCGCTCTCCCCCATGAACCGCACCCCGCAAAAGACAATCATCTGCTTGTCCGACTGCGCCGCGATTTTGGCGAGATAGTAGGAATCGCCCACATAGTCCGCCATTGCCTGTACCTGCCCGTCCACATAGTAATGCGCCAGAATGACGGCATTCTCCCGCTGTTTGAGCCTTTGCAGCTCCTCTGCAACCATACCGATGTACTCCTTCGTGTTCCTTATCTCTGTTGATTCCATGATACTATACACGAAAAATTGACAGGTGTCAAGACATATACGGGCAAAAAGAAAAATTTCCGCCGGAAACATGGCGGAAATTCATGCGATCTGCATTGCGACGCATATGCGTCTGCGCGCAGGCGGGCAAAGCATATGCACGGCGGCGCAACTATATACACAATATGCAGAACAACACATATGTGAGACAAATAAAATTCTGCCAATCGACGCAAATCCGATGCGGAGTCCGGCAATTTTGCCGAACTACCGCGTAATCTGCGGAGCTCGGCGCGCGCCGCTCTCCGATAGTTAAGCGCGCCGCCACAGTGGTCGCAGGCAAACGATTTTGCCTTTTCCGCGCCCCTCTCCCCGATTCAGCCGCCGATCGTCTCTTTCATCTTTGCGATGGCATCGGCGCGGCCGTCGCAGCCGAGTTTGAGATAAATGGCGCTGATATAGTTGCGCGCGGTACCGTCGGACAGATTGAGAGCCGAGGCGATCTGGCGGTTGTTGAAACCCTCATAGATCATCACGGCGATCTCCACCTCCCTGTCGGAGAGACCGAACGCCTTGCGCAGCTTTATCTCGCGGTCGGAAGTGACCATCTTCGCCGCGTCGGTGATCTTTTTGGCGATCTTGGCGGGCAGGATGGTATCCCCCGCGTAGGCGTTTTTGATGGCGTCGATGAGGGCGGGGGCGCTGATGTCCTTCAACAAATATCCGCACGCGCCGTTGTTGATGGCGCTGAGTATGTAGTCGCTGTCGTCAAAGGTGGTGAGTATGAGCACTTTGACGTTCGGGAAGCGCTTTTTGATCTCGCCCGTGGTGACGACGCCGTTCATGTTCGGCATACGGATATCGAGGAGCGCCACGTCGGGCACCTGCCCCTGCTCCATTAAATCGAGCGCTTCTTTTCCGTCGGCGGCGGTCGCTATTACGTCCAGCGCCTCGGAGGAGGCAAGCACGCTGCGGATGCCTTCGGAGAGTATGACCTGGTCGTCCACGATCATCACTTTGATCTTCATATTTTATCTCCTTGTTGGGGATTTTTGGCAATTTTCAAACTGCCCGGCAGGCTCAAACGGATCTCGAACCCTTCGCCCGGCTCGGAGGAAAAGTTGATCATGCCGCCGAGCGCTTCCGCCTTGGCGCGCATGCCCGAAAGCCCGAAGCCTTCCTTGAATTTGCTCATATCTGCGCCGGCGCCGTTGTCGGATAGGAGCAGTTCGACGTAGTTGCCCATATCTTTGAGCTCAAAAAAGAACGCCGTGCTGCCGCCGTGGCGGATGCCGTTGGAGATGCCCTCGCGCAGGGTGTTGCTGATAAACCGCTCCGCTTCGTCCTTCATCTCCACGTCGTCGATCTTGCTGCGGACGGTGAACGACGTGCCTTCCGCCGTTTCGTCCAGAATACCTTCAAGGTATTCCTTTAAAGTGACGTTTTCTCGCCTGCCCGAAAGCAGGTGTACCGAAAGGCGCAGCTCTTCCAGACAATTTTTCGCCTGCAGGTTGGCGGCGTCGATGCAATGGCGGGCGCGGGCGGGATCCTTTTCCATCGCCAGCCGCGCCGCCTCCGTCTGCATGATGACGGTGGTCAGCGAATGCCCGGCTGTGTCATGAATTTCCTTGGCGATGCGGTTGCGCTCCTCGATGACGGTGGCTTCCTCCACCTTTTCGTAGGCGCGCAGAAGTTCGTTGCGGCTCTCCTCAAGCTCGCGCAGGTTTTCCTCGATCTGTTTGTTTTTCCGCGATACGGTCATCGCAAAATTGAACATAATAAAATGCAGCACAAGCACGATGAGCACGAGAAAATATTGCGAGGAAATGAGAAAAGCCGAGCCGAACTCGTTGCGCACGACGGCGTTGATGATATAAACGACGGTGTAGGCGGCGAGGTTGACCGCGAACATGATGGCGCAGTCGCGCAGGCTGGGCGCAGAGAGATAGTACTCCGACAGCACCAGCATATATACGAGAAAGATATAGGAGGAACCGAACACCAGCGAGATGCCCCAGCTGGAAAAAACGGTGAATACCAGTAAAAGGAGGCTGTCGATGACGTACCAGGCGATCTTGCGCAGGAATGTGCGCATGACGAAGATCTTCATCACCATGGAAAAGACGAGCGCCGCCGCCGAAGCGAGGGTCAAGATGACGGGAAGCCCCGCGCCCCGCTCGAACGATGCAACCGCAATGACGCCGCACAGAAACACCAGCAGCGCCAGAATGATGTAGCGCAGCCCCTGTATGATATTCTTTTCCGAAATATACTTTTTCAGGATCTTGAGCTTATCGCCCGTACCCGTACCCTTTTTGTCGTCCATAACCGTACCGATGCGCGAACACCGCGCCCCGCCCGATGCGAGGAATCCTGCGGCAATGTCGCCCGCCGCAATTACGCGAGCAGACTCATGGCATGGGCGAGCCGCTCCAGCGAGCGCTCCCTGCCCAAAAGCTCCGCCATTTCGCTCGCGCCGCCGGGGGTGTTCTCTTTGCCCGTGAGCGCGATGCGCACGCACCAGAGAACCTGTCCGTTCTTCATGCCCTGTTCCTGCGCCAGCGCAACGAGCGCGGCGTACAGTTCCGCGTTTTCGAATTTGTCCAGATTTTTGAATACGTCCGCTGCTTTCGGCAGCACGGCTTTGGCGATCTCCGCGTCCGACTTCATCTTTTTATTGAAGTACAGCGCGGGGTCGATCTCCCCGTATTCCTCCAAAAAGTCGACCTTGGAGGGAATATCCTCCAATACATCCACGCGCGACTGCAGCATTTTGAGCAGTTTGTCCTCGTCGTACCTGCCGTACGCCTTGCTCTTTTGCAGGAAGGGCAGCGCGACGGCTTTGAACTCCTCCGCGCTCATGGCGCGGATATACTCGCCCGAGAGCCAGCGCAATTTCGGCTCGTCGAAAATGGAGGGCGACTTGTTGATGCCGGAAAGGGAAAAATTCTCCTCCAGTTCCTTGAGCGACATCTTCTCCTGATTGCTCTTGGGGCTCCAGCCGAGGAGGGCGATGTAGTTGATGATCGCCTCCTTGATGTATCCCTTGTCGACGAGATCCTGATAGCTCGCGTCGCCGTTGCGCTTGGAGAGCTTTTCGTGCGCGTTCTTCATGATGGGCGGCAGGTGGATATAGGTGGGGCGCTCCCAGCCGAATGCGTCGTACATAAGGTTGTACTTCGGCGTGGACGAGAGGTATTCGCTGCCGCGGATGACGTGCGTGATGCCCATGAGGTGGTCGTCCACTACGTTCGCGAAGTTATAGGTGGGCATGCCGTCGCTCTTGAGCAATACGCCGTCTTCTATGTCCTTGAAATCGACGGTGACGGTGCCGTACACGAGGTCTTCATAGCTGCCGCTCCCCTCCTCGGGCACGTTCTGGCGGATGACGTAAGGCACGCCCGCCGCGAGCTTTTCGGCGATCTCTTCCTTGGAGAGGTGCAGGCAGTGCTTGTCGTAGCGGCCGACGCCGTTCTCGTCCTTTAAGGAATCGATGCGCTCCTTGTCGCAGAAGCAATAGTACGCCCCGCCGAGCTTCACCAGCTTTTCGGCGTATTCCTTATAGATGGCGGCGCGCTCGCTCTGAATGTACGGGCCGTAGTCCCCGCCGATGTCGGGGCCTTCGTCGTAGCGGATGCCCGCGTCCTTCAACGTGTCGTAGATGATCTGCACGGCTCCCGCAACGTAGCGCTTGCTGTCGGTGTCCTCCAGGCGGAGGATGAATTTGCCCCCCTCCTTTTTGGCGTACAGGTAACCGTACAGCGCGGTGCGCAGGTTGCCGATGTGCATGTAGCCCGTGGGGCTGGGCGCAAATCTCGTTCTCACTTCTTTCATACGATATTCCTCGGTAAATTTATCTTTTCTCCGACAGAAGCTGCGCGAGCCTGCCGGAATGATAGTAACTGAACAGTTCGCCGCGCGCGAAAATGACCGAATCGCAAAGGCGCACGCCCTGCATGCGGCACACCTGCGCCATTTCGAGAAGGGCGGAATCGTCGCTGCCCGAAGGCTCGGCAACACCGCTCGGATGATTGTGCGCGACGATCATGCCGTACGGTTTGAGTTCGGATAGAATATAGTTCAGCGTCTGGCTGTCGATGGAAACGCTGTCCTTGCGGGCGGCGGAAACGCTTTTCAGGCACAGCAGCATTCCGTCCTTGTCCGTCAGATAGATTTCCAGCTTTTCGTCGGCGGCGCCTTCGAAGCGGGAGCGGACGTATTCGCTGACTTCCGCAAAGTTGTACAGCCGCCTGCGCGCGGTGGAGCGGGAGGCGTTGATCTTCATCAGAAGCAGCCCCATCATGTAAATGTATTCCGCCGTGCGCGGCCCCACGCCCGCGACCGTGCAAAGGAGCCTCGGCGAGGCGGAAAACACGCCCGCCATGTCGCAAAAGCTGTCGAGAAGGTCGTGCGCAAGGGGATTCGTATCCTTGCGGCTGATGCTGTTGAACAAGAGCATCTCCAATGCCTGTATATCGGTGAGCGATTCTCTGTGCGAAACCAACTTTTCGCGCAGGCGCTCCCTGTGTCCTTCGTGCATGATTTCACCCTTCGGTCAGATTGTTCCGGCGGCTTCCGCCGCTGCGGCATCCTGCGCCGCCCTGTCATAGCTCTATTTTATCACACATCTGCCCTTTTGTACAACTTATTTTCCGCCCCGCGCGGAGAAGATGCGCGAATTTTCGGGAAAACGCGCCTTATCCCGCGCGGCAAGCCGCGCGGGATAAGGAAAAGTGAGGGAGAATAAGCTGTTTGCTGTAGAATAATTATTTTTCGTCGATCTCCAGATAGGTCGTCGGGTCAATGCTTTCGCCGTTTTCAAATACCCCGAAATGCAGGTGCGCGCCTTCGTTGTATTCGTTGCCCATCGCGTCCGCCGCGGCGGATACCGTGCCGAGCAAATCGCCCTGTTCCACCTTGTCGCCCACTTTCAGGGACGAATCGACGTCGATGGAAGCATACTCCGTCGTAAGACCGTCGCCGTGGCTGATGACCACCTTGCCGCCCTCCAACAGGGTATCCGAAATGCTCTCGACCGTGCCCGCGTACGCCGCGGTGACCTGCGTACCCGCGTCTGCCTTGAAGTCGATGCCCTGGTGCAGATTGTAGCGGTTCAGCGTGGAATTGTACCAGAAGGTATAGGTCGTACCGACCGTCGCACCCGAAACGGGGAGAGAGAATACGACTTCCACGTCGCTCGGCTCGTCCGGTTCGTCGGGGTCGTCGTCCGGGTCTTTTCCGTCGTCCGGATCTTTCCCGTCGTCGGGGTTCGGATTTTCAATCGTCGTCGAATTATCCATCGTGACGAACACGACCGTGACCGCGATCGCCGCCGCGAGAACGAGCGCACACGCCGCGATGAGGATGTAATAGATGCTCTTGCGTTTCACCTTGACCGGGCTTGCGCTTTCGGTTTCGTTGATCTTTTTGTCTTTCATAACACTCCTCCGAGATTTGATGGTTTGATTTTTGACCGATATTTGGGTTTTATACCTGCCGCAGCAAAAATTTTTGCAACGTCTGCAATTTTAATACCCTCCGAAGATGAGCGGGCTGCCCACGCTCGCCCCCTCTCCCCGCACCGCGACGTGCAGATTGACGAGCGCGCCGCCGATCTTTACGCCGCCGCAAAGGCGGGGCGAATAGTAATAATAGTCGGTGACCTCCGCCGCCCTTTCGCTGAACAAAAATTTCGCGCCGTACTTTTCCGCCTGCGCGAAGGCGTCCTCCGCGCTCCCGTAGCGGGCGCTTTCGCCCGTCACGCCGGAAAGAAAGAACTTGACGCGCGCCGCATTCTCCCCCTCCACGAGGGTCATCTGTGCGTTGGAGCTTTGGCTGCCCGTATAGAATATGTAGCTGTCCGCGCCCGCAAAGAGCAAGTTTTTGTCGAGCATTTGGGGAAGGACGAGCAGCGCCGCGAGGAGGATGCCCGCGAATAAAATTGCCATACTTTTGCGAACCGAACGCATACAAAAAACCGCCTCCGAACATTTTCGGAAGCGGTTATTGACGATTTTTTATGGAATTATACATTGGTTTTTGGTTACAGTGATTTTCCGTGAGTTTGTGGTTTTATTTTATAATAATTACTCGCAAGAGCAAAAACCACGCTTTTTGCTCTTGCACTCCATTTGGCAATCCCTTGCCTTACGGAAGGGGTAAAGCGGCGGCATTCTAATAATATGCGTGCCCCTAAAGATGCCGCCGAAAGGGGAAAACCGCTCGGGTTTCCCCTCAAGCTCTCGACTTTTTCTTTTGTCAGCTCAAAAGAAAAAGTGAGAACTACTATTGCTTCCCCTTCTTCCCCAACGGGATATGCGCGCAGGCGTTTATGGAGAGGTCGGCAAAATTTTTGGCATGGTACTGCACGAGTCCTTCCGCCGCAATCATCGCGGCGTTGTCGGTGCAGTATTTCTTTTCGGGCAAAACGAGTTTGATTCCCGCCGCCCCGCACTCTTTTTGCAACAATTCGCGCAGGTAGCCGTTGGCGATGACGCCGCCGCCCGCGGCGATGGTTTTGCACTTTTTTTCCTTCGCCGCCGCGACCGCGCGCTCCGCCAAAACGCCGCACGCCGCCGCCTGAAAGGACGCCGCCACGTCCGCGCGGCTGTACTCCTCCCCCTTCTGCTCCCTGGTGTGGCAGTAGTTGATGACCGCCGTCTTTAACCCGCTGTACGAAAAATCGTACCCGCTGCCCCTGAACATTTTGGGGAAAGATATATTCGCCTCGCCCTCGCGCGCGAGCTTTTCCACGCTCGGCCCGCCGGGGTACGGAAGCCCCAACACGCGAGCCGCCTTGTCGAACGCTTCGCCCGCGGCGTCGTCGCGCGTGGAACCCAATATTTCAAATTCGGTATAGCTCTTTGTATAAATGACAGCGGTATGCCCGCCGCTGGCAAGCAGGGTGATGAAGGGCGGCTCGAGCGCCTCGTCCGCCAGATACGCCGCCGCCATGTGACCGCGGATGTGGTTGACCGCAATGAGAGGCACGCCCAGCGAATACGCGAACGACTTTGCAAAGGACAGCCCGACGAGCAGTGCGCCCAACAGCCCCGCCCCGTAGGTGACGGCGACGGCGTCGATGTCGGCATTCCGGATGCCCGCCTCGCGCACGGCGGCCTCGACCGCTTTGCCGATCGCGTCGGTATGGGCGCGGGAGGCGATTTCGGGCACCACGCCGCCGTATTTCGCCTGTTCCGCCGCCGAAGACAGGACGACGTTGGACAACAGCGCCCTGCCGCGGATAATTGCGGCGGCCGTTTCGTCGCACGAGCTTTCGATGCCGAGGATGATCGGCTTTTCTTTTATTGAAAGGGCGGAAAACCGCGCGGAATATCCCATAATTCACTCCCTGCCGCCGAAGCACATATGTGCGGCGGCGCATGTACGGAAAATTTCGGTGCGCGGGCGATGTTTTAACGCACGCATGCACCAAACCACATATGTCGGTGCAAAAAAATGAGGGACGTACCCTCATTTTTTGAGCTTTTTGATCTTTTGCGGGATGCGGTCGTACACCGTTACGCGCTCGCTGCCCTGAAACACATCGTCGAACACGGTGCGGTACAGCGCGTAAATGTATTCCGAAATATAGACTCTGCCCGCGAAATCGGAATTCCAAAACTCCTTCAGAAACCCGAAGTCGAGCAGCATATCGGTGATGACATCCTTTCGGAAGGTGAGCCGCGTGTTCGTGCGGGTATCGCACAGGTCGAGTTCTTCTTCATTCAGCGATTTGAGCAAAACGATGCCGGGGACGTGCGCCTGACCGTTTTCCGTTTGAAAGGTGACGGGCGCGAACCCCTTGCCGCGGCGGTATTCGTCGTAGATGCAGATGACGGCGGCGCCGATTTCGCTCACATCGGCTTTGCGCGGCATTCCGAATTTTCGGTAAGAGACCGTATTGCCGCGGATGCCGTAGCGGGCAAACACGGAAAAGAGCGGCAGCGTTCCCAAAAGCGCCCCGAAGACAAAGCAGGAAATCGCCCAAGGCAGCGGCGGCTCCATAAAGAAGATCGCCAGAACGCCAAGCCCGACGAAGATACAGCCGAGCACGATGAAAAATGCCGCATTCGGCCCCCGCCGAAACTGTTTGTAATATTTGTTCATGCTCCCCTCCGAGCGTTTGCGCCCGCGTGTCCGGCAATTCTGCGTGCCGGACGGTGCGCTTCGTCGCATCGAATCAATACCGTTTTTGCACGGCGCGCCGAATAACGGCGCAATGTCCCCTTTTCGGCAGAACGTTCAGCTTTTTTTGAGATAATCGATGATGAACGGCTGGATGTCGCCGTCCATGACCGCCTGAATATTGCCCGTTTCGCAGCCGGTGCGGTGGTCTTTGACGAGGGTGTACGGGCAGAACACATAGCTGCGGATCTGGCTGCCCCACTCGATCTTTTTGATCTCGCCCTTGATGTTCTGCTCGTTCGCGAGCCGCTCGCTCTCCTTTAACTCGATGAGCTTGGAACGCAGCATCTTCATCGCCATTTCGCGGTTCTGGATCTGCGAGCGCTCGTTCTGGCAGGAGACGACGATGCCCGTCGGAATGTGCTGGATGCGGATTGCCGATTCCGTCTTATTGATATGCTGACCGCCCGCGCCCGACGAGCGGAACGTGGTGACCTTCAGATCCTCCGCGCGGATTTCCACATCGCCGTCGTCCTCGATTTCGGGCATGACCTCGAGGGAGGCAAAGGAGGTATGGCGGCGCTTGTTCGCATCAAACGGAGAGATGCGCACGAGACGATGCACTCCCTTTTCCGCCTTTAAATAGCCGTAGGCGTTTTCGCCCTCGATCTTAAAATCGACGCTCTTGATGCCCGCTTCGTCGCCGTCGAGGCGGTCGAGCTCGGTCACTTTGAATCCGCTGCGCTCCGCGTAGCGGGTGTACATGCGGTAGAGCATGGAGACCCAGTCGCAGCTTTCGGTGCCGCCCGCGCCCGAATGCAGCGTTAAAAGGGCGTTATAGCCGTCGTACTTGCCGCGCAGGAGGGAGCGGATGCGCATGTCCTCCAAATCTTCTTCGGCGGTGGCGAGCAGGGTATCCAGTTCGGGTACGAGTTCCTCCTCGCCCGTTTCCTCGATGAGGTCGATGACCTCGTTCACCTCTTCGAGCGCCTTTTTGCCCTTGTCGTAGGCGCCCACCTTGCCCTCGACGGAGGAAATTTCCCTCCCGAGCTTGGTGGAAAGCTCCAGATTGCCCCACACTTCCGGCTTTTCCTGCTCCGCCTTCAGCTCGGCGAGCCTGCCGCGCAAAATGTCGATGTCGAGCGCCTCCTTCGTCTCTTGCAAAGTATCCGCAAGCGACTTGGCGCGCAGCCTGTAATCGTCCGCTTTGAACATGATTGCTCCTGAATATTGCCCTCTTTCGGCAAAATGCGGGGCCGTGCGGCCCCGTTTGGAATTATTTTCCCGTATATTATACCATAGCGAATGCGCCTTGTCAACAAACGGCGCCCCCGCGGAAAGCGCGGGGGCGCAAGCATGTTTTTATTCACATCTGCCCGTCCTACTGCACATAGCCGACGGTGCCGACCGCCTCCGCGGTAAAGGTTGTACCGACAAAAACGGTATTCTTCTCCCCTTCGCCGTAGCCGATTTCGGCGGTGCGGCGCTTTTTCCGGCAGGTGACGGCAACCTCGCCCGAAGCGCCGCGCTCTGCCGCCTTTGCCTTCGCCGCCTGCATGGCGAGCATTTCCGCATAATGCTCCGCCTCTTCCTCCGCAGGAAAAGCGCGCGTTTCCCCTTCGCCGTAAACAAAATACCCCTGCGCGCCCGTATCCAGAAATCCGGCGCGGACTTCCGCCTCCGCCGAAGCGTATATGCCGCCCGTGACCGCGCCTACGGCGTTTGCCACCTCGCCGTGTTCGGGAACAAACGACTCCGTTCCGAGGAGCTTTGCCACCCCGCCCAGGAACAGGCGGATGGGCGCCCCGATGCCGACCAGTTTGAAATCGGTCGTGAACGGCGCGCGGATGAGCGAGCCGCCCCTGTTCTCCCGCGCGAGTTCGTAGCTCTCCTCGATGAAATGCTCGCTCGCCCTGTCGAATCCGTTTTTAGCAAAGAACGGATCCTGCACCTGCAGCAGGATTTTGACGATGTTCGTATACATCCTGTGCTCGATTTCGCGGTAGACGAGCTCGCAAAGCTCTTCCGCCGAAACGCCGAGGTTCTGCGCAACGATCTCCGCCGCCATGCGCGAAATTTCCGCGTCGAACCGTAAAAAATCGCCGCGGACATGCATGAGGTCGGTGGGCGTAAGGCCGCACACCTGCACGATCCCCTCCTTTATTAAGCGGGAAGGGTTGAAGGTATAGATATCCTGCCCGACCGCCGCAGGGGCGTCGTCCAGAATGAGCGGGCCGCCCCTGAGCGCGGCTATGAGCTTTTTCTCCCGTTCCGTGTAACGCTCAAGCGAGCGCGGCTCGCGCGCGAGGAAGTAAAACTCGTAGCGGAACTGCGTATGCACCCCCGCGCCGCTCGCGGCAAGGCGGGAAAGCCGCTCCTTCATCGCGGGATAATGCGCGCACGCCGCACACAGCGGCACCACGCGGTACTCCTCCAAGACGAGCTTTTTGCCGCGGTAATGCACGGCGCTGTCGCCGCCCAGCCCGAAGGTGCGGATGAGCATTCCGTCCACATAGGTGCGCCACTTGCCGACCGTGACGCCGCCCTCCGCGCGGACGGGCACCCCGCCGCGGACGATGGCAATATCCGTTGTCGTTCCGCCCATATCGACGATGACGGAATTTTTCTCGCGCGAAAGACCGTAGCCGCCCGCGACGCTCGCCGCGGGGCCGCACAGAAGCGTTTCGACGGGGTGCTTGCGCGCGAACTCCTCCGTCATCAGACTGCCGTCGCTGCGCATGATGACGAGGGGCGAATCGATGCCGCGCTTTTGCATGGCGCGGCGCACGGCGCGCAGGAAATCCTCGATGACGGGGTACAGCCCCGCATTGAGCAGGGTACCCGCGCCGCGCTGCAGGCTGTTCGGCTCGCGGAACAACTCATACCCGCAGGTGACGGGGATATCCGCGATTTTTGCGATGCGCTCCTTCGCTTCCTTTTCGATGACGGCGCCGTTTTTGAAGGAGTACAACTCGATGACGCCGATGCCGTCCAGCCCGCGGCAATTCTCGCGCACGTCCGCCTCGAACTTTTCCCAATCGGGATAGGCGTCGATCTGCCCCGAAATATCGGTATGGCAGGGTTCGACGAGGATCTCCCCCACAGGCGGCAGACCGTATTCCACGCCGTATTTTTTGAGGATATCCTTATCCCCGTTGAAGAACACGAGCTTTGCCGCGCCGCCTTTACCCTCCACGCAGGCGTTCGTGGCGAGCGTGGTGGAGAGGGAGAGCATGCGCACTTCCTTGAAATGCTCGTCCGGGAGCGCGTCGAGCGCGTTCCCGATGCCGACGCACAGGTCGTTTTTCGTGGTGAGCGCCTTGGCGGCGTGCAAAATCTTTTTTGTTTCAAAATCGTAGAGGACGGCGTCCGTATAGGTGCCGCCCGTGTCGATGCCGATCGCAAGTTTCAATCCGGTTCCTCCCGCCGCCCCTGCGGAACGGCGTTTTTTTGCAGTGCCGCAGTCAGACCGCAAAGGCGCGCACCGCTCGTTGTATTCCCGAATAGTATACCACGCCCGATCGGAAAAAGCACCTTTCTATTTTGCGGAAAATCGGTATTCTTTTGCTGTTTTCACGGCGAAACGGAAAAGCGGCGGGCGTCCGCGCCGCCCGAATACAGGCATCTTTCAGCTCAATCCGCCTTTCCGGACAGCTTTTCCAGCTGTTCCCGGGTCAGGTACACCTTCCGCGCGACGCTGCCCGAAAAAGCGCTGATAAAACCGTTGTCTTCCATCCATTCGATGATTTTCCCCGCTTTCGGATACCCGACGGAAAGCCGGCGCTGTACAATCGAAATCGATATGCTTCCCGTTGCGACCGCATGTTTCAGCGCCGCCAGATAACACGGTTCGGGAATGATGACCCCGTCCAACCGGATATCCTTCGCGCCCTTCGCTTCCTCCTGCGCTGTTTCGTTTTCCTCGTAACGTACCTCTATTTTCGTGACGCCGGACGGCACGATGACCGTGATCTTCTCCCCGTACCCGCGCACCTCCTCCCCGCAATAAGGGCAGTAACGATCCTCCTCCCGCAGCTGTCTGCGGCAGTTTCTGCAAAATAAAATTTCCATAGCTTTCCTCCCGCCGTGAATTTGTCCGGGAAAGGCAGAAAATCCGACCGCCGCATTTCCCGCTCTTTCAGCCGATCCGGGTACAGCGCGCATTATGCGGCGTCGTCCCAGTCATAGGTATGCCAGTTGAACGGCTTGTCCGCGCGGCGGCGACGGCGATGCGGGCGCTCCTTCTCCTCCTCCAGATATTTTTCTTCGGGATATATATGCGCGCTGATCTCCTCCCAGTAAATCCCCTGTTCCTGTATGTTTTTGCAACGGAAATAAGGGTCGTTCGCATACCGCACCCAGCCTTCCAGATATTCCTCTTCGCTCACACGCGTAACCTGCAAGATCGCGTCGCGATGATCGTGCTTGACGCGCGGGAATTCCCGCACCGCTTTCGCCGCCGCCTTTCCGTCCTCCGCCGCGATATAAAACACCCCGCGGTAATAGAACCGCCTTCCGACATGCCCGCACTTTGCTACCACTTCAAAATAGTTTTTCATTTTTTTCTCCTTTTTCCGCCGCTTCGCGCGGCAAGTTTTTATGACATCATTATAGAGCCGCCTCCCCCGTATGTCAATACCACATAGCTTCCATATATGGTAACTCTTATCTGAATGACATATAAGTGTTGCCAATAATGGTAACACTGTGCCGTGTTTCAGGGCGGAAATCCCGGCGATTCTCGCCAACGCCCTTGCATTTCTTCTGCGGAGATGGTATACTGTTACCGTAGAAGACCGCATATCCGTGCGGGTGCGGAGGGGAACATATGGATAAAAGGAAGACGATGCGAAGCCGCCCGCTGCTGCTGTGGGAGATCCTCAACAGCGAAACGAATGCGGAGCGCGCGCTCACGACGAAAGAACTTCTCGCCGAATTGGAAAAGCGCGGGGCGCCGTGCGAACGGAGAGCGCTGGAACGGGACATCGACGCGCTCATCGGCATGAATTATCCGATACGGAAAGAGCGCGGGCTTTCGTACCGTTACTATCTCGACGGGCGCAGCTTTGACCGCGGGGAAATCAGCATTTTGCTCGACTGCGTTCAGGCGAGCGCTTTTCTTACGGAAGACCTGACCTGGAAGCTGATGCTGAAAATTGCGGCGCTCGGAGGGGGAGGCAAGGAAGAAATCGACGAACGCGCGGGGAATATATTGCTGAATTCCGTAAACAAGACGACCAACGCCGAAGTGAAAGAGTCGGTATCCGTCATCGAACAGGCAGTCATCGGGCAGAAAAAGATATCCTTCCGCTATTTCGACATGGATCAGAAGGGCGGGCGGGTATACCGGAAAAACGGCGAATTGTATGTTGCTTCTCCGTTAAATAAGACCATAAAGGACGGATTCTATTACCTGCTCGCCAAAACCGATAACCATGAAAACCTTTCCATCTATCGGATCGACCGCATGTCCGGCACGGCACTGCTCGACGAGCCGTTCGACCCGCTCGAACAGTTCAGCGACCCGTCCGCACTCGAACAATATAAAAAGCAGATGTTCGGGATGTACGGAGGAAAAGAAGTACGGGTAAAACTGCGCGTACATCGCACGCTCTTAAACATGGTCTGCGATACGTTCGACCTTGCCGAAACGCGGCTGACGGCGGAATCCCCCGATTATTACAGCTTTACCTGCAGCGTGATCGACAGCCCGATGTTTATTGCCTGGTGTTGTTCCTACGGCGAAAAGCTGCAGGTGGTTGCGCCGCAAAGCTATGTTCAGAAAGTCGCACAGTATGTACAGACCCTTTCGGGGATGTACCCGGGATAAAAACGCCTTCTCGCCCGCCGCCCCGGCAGTTTTACTGCCGGGGCGTTTTTAATCCGAACCGCCCCTTTCGCCCCTTTGCTCCGCAGGGCGGCGGCAGAAATTTCCGGAACCCGTGTTCCGGCTGCACCTTCATTGTAGCAACAATACTGACATCATTTATGTTGTATTAGTGAAAAATCCGAATAAAAAGACGCCCCTTTCAGGGATGCCTACATACAGTGCATCCCTTAATCGATTGCGTCATAACTTCCCGAATAACAACAAATGTATGGGAAAATAAGGGTACACCTATGCCGATGTAACCCATACATTGCTATTATTCGGTTATGACGCAACATTTTTGTAGCATAAATACGCATAAAAAGCAATCCCTGATATACTTTGCCGGAAATATTTGCATACGAAACCCGCGCACAAAGCGCAAGCTGCGCGGCGGGCATCGAAAGGCATCCGTATGCAACTGTAATTCGGTCTTCCCGGCTTTAACATTTTTCTTTCCGCAAAAAGCGCGATAAAAAAACGCCCCGATTATGGGACGTTTCTCTGTGCTTTATGATGTTCAGTTGTTCTTCCCGCAGCAGTTCTTGTACTTCTTGCCGGAGCCGCAGGGGCAGGGATCGTTGCGGCCGGGCGTCTTGTTCGCCTTCGGCATCGGGCGGACGGGGCCGCTGCTCTCGGCGGCATTGGTGGAAAGCTGCGCCGTATCCACCGCCGGCTTGGGCTGTTCGATGGGCTGCACCATCGGGCGCTGCACTTCGATGCGGACTTTCAAGAGCATGGCGATGGTCGTGTTGCGGATGCGCTCGATCATCTCGTCGAACATCTCATAGCCTTCCTGCTTGTAGGAAATGACGGGGTCTACGTTGCCGTAGGCGCGCAGACCGATGCCCTTGCGCAGCTGATCCATCGCGTCGATCTGATCGATCCAGTTGCGGTCGACGTTCATCAACAGGAAGCGCCGCTCCACGTCGCCGTAGTCGATGCCGAGCTCCTCTTTGACCTCGACGATCTTCTCCTCATACGCCTTTTCCGTCGCTTTGGTGATCTTGTCGATGGCGAAATCGACGTCCCACTTGTTCAGCTTTTCCTGCGTGATGAAGTTGCTGCCTTCGGGGAGCAGACGGTTTTCCAATGCGCGGTTGAGCGCGGCGGCATCCCACTTTTCGGGCATCTCGTCGATGTTGACTGCCTCGGAAACGACCTTTCTGACGAAATCGGGGATGAACTTGACGATCTCCTCGTGCATATTTTCGCCCTTGAGCACCTTCATGCGCTCGGCATACATGACCTCGCGCTGTTTGTTCATCACGTCGTCGTACTGCAATACGTTTTTGCGGATGCCGAAGTTGCGGCCCTCGATGGCGCGCTGGGCGTTTTCGATACCGTGCGAGAGCATCTTCGATTGCAGGCAGGTATCCTCGTCCTTGCTGAAAATGTTGTAGATCTTCTTCATGCGCTCGCCGCCGAACCGCTTGATGAGGTCGTCTTCGAGGGAGATGAAGAATACAGATTCGCCGGGGTCGCCCTGACGTCCGCTTCGGCCGCGGAGCTGGTTGTCGATGCGGCGGGATTCGTGCCGCTCGGTGCCGAGGATGCACAGGCCGCCCGCCTTGACGACCTCCTCCTTCTCCTTATCCGTTTCCGCCTTGTACTGCGCATACAGCTCGTCGTACATGGCGCGGTATTTCTTGCGCTCTTCCTCCTCTTCGCCCGAAAGTTCGGCGTAGGACGTGGCGAGCTCGATCTTGTCGTGCTCGACGCCCTCCTCGCGCATGCGCTTTTTGGCGAGGTATTCGGGGTTGCCGCCGAGCAGAATATCGGTTCCGCGGCCGGCCATGTTCGTGGCGATGGTGACGGCTCCGAAGCGACCCGCCTGCGCGACGATCTCCGCCTCGCGCTCGTGGTTCTTCGCGTTGAGGATATTGTGTTTGATGCCGTTCTTGCGCAGCATGCGCGCGATCTCTTCCGACTTTTCGACGGTCGCCGTACCGATCAGCACCGGCTGACCCTTTTCGTGCCGCGCCTCGATCTCCTTCAAGAGCGCGCGCTTTTTGCCGTCTGCCGTGGAATACACCGCGTCGGGCATATCCTTGCGGATGACAGGCTTGTTGGTCGGGATTTCCAGAACGTCGAGGGAATAGATGGTGCGAAACTCGCCCTCCTCCGTCTTCGCGGTACCCGTCATGCCCGAAAGTTTTTTATACAGGCGGAAGAAATTCTGGAAGGTGATGGTCGCGTACGTCTTGTTTTCGTTGCGCACCTTCACCCCTTCCTTCGCCTCGATCGCCTGGTGCAGACCGTCCGAATAGCGGCGGCCGATCATCAGACGGCCGGTGAATTCGTCGACGATGATGACTTCGCCGTCGTTGACGATGTAATCCTCGTCGCGGTGGAACAGCTTGTGCGCCTTCAGAGCCTGCTGAATGTGGTGGTTGAGGGAGGCGTTGTTGATGTCGCCCAGGTTGTCGATGTTGAAGAAGCGCTCCGCTTTCGCCGCGCCGCGCTCGGTGATCTGCACGGTGCGCGCCTTGCGGTCGATGACGTAATCCCAGTCGCCGTATTTGTCGCCCTTGGCGATGTCGTCGTAGTCGCCGTACTTGGATTCTTCCTCCGGCTCCTCCTCTTCCTCCGCCTGTCTTTTGCGCTTTTTCTTTGTGTCGTCGTCCTCTTCCGCCTTGACGCCCTCGTCCTCGAATCCGCCGTTGAGGGTGCGGACGAAGCGGTCGACCCGCTCGTACAGCTCGCTCGATTTATCCCCCTTGCCTGAAATGATGAGCGGGGTACGCGCCTCGTCGATGAGGATGGAGTCTACCTCGTCGACGATGGCGAAGGAGAGTTCGCGCTGCACCATCTTTCTGATGTCCGTCTTTAAATTGTCGCGCAGATAATCGAAGCCGAGTTCGTTGTTGGTGGCGTAGGTGATGTCGCTGTCGTACGCCTGTTTTTTGGCGGCGTCGTCCATGCCGGGTACGACCACGCCGACGGTGAGGCCGAGGAATTTATGGACTTTGCCCATCCAGTCCGCGTCGCGCCGCGCCAGGTAATCGTTGACGGTGACGATATGCACGCCCTTGCCCGCCAACGCATTCAGGTAGGAAGGCAGCGTTGCAACGAGCGTTTTGCCTTCGCCCGTCTTCATTTCGGCGATGCGGCCCTGGTGCAGGGCGATGCCGCCGATGATCTGTACATGATAATGTTTGAGTTTGAGAACGCGCCATGCCGCCTCGCGCACGACCGCGAAGGCGTCGTACAGGATATCGTCCAGCGTTTCGCCGTTTTTCAGACGATCTTTCAATACGTTCGTCTGCTCGCGCAGCTGCGCATCCGTCATCGGCGCGTACTTCGGTTCGAGCTCCTCGACCTTGCGCGCCATTTTGTCCAGCTTGCGCAGGCTGCGCCTGCCGTCGCTGTTCATTAAATAATTGATCAATCCCATGCCGTAACTCCCCTTTTCCGCCCGAAAAATCCTGCGGTGTGGAAACGTTGTTTATTGCAAGGCGCATTGAACGCCTATATACGCACATTAAATTTATTTTACAATATTTTCCCGAAAATGTAAAAGATTTTTGATTGATTTTTGACAAATCGGCGATATTTTATCTGCTTTTCACCTTTTTTCGCGGTACGGTACGCTCGCCGCCGTCAAAAGATATACCTTTACCGCGCCCGCGCCGAGCAAAGGCCGCGCGGCGGCGTTCGCCGTGGCTCCCGTCGTCAGAACGTCGTCCACGAGCACGACGCGCGCTCCCCTGCATTTTTTGCGCTCCGCAACGTGAAAGCTGCCCTGCAGATTCTTTTCCCGCTCGCGGTAGGAAAGCTGCTTCTGCGCGGGCGTTTCGCGCGTCTTTGTCAGAAGGGAATATTCGACGGGTACGCCCGTGCGCGCCGAAAGCTCCTTTGCGAGCAGTTCCGCCTGGTTGTAGCCGCGCTTTTTACGCGCCTGCTCCGTCATCGGCACGGGAACGAGGAAGTCCGCGTCGGAAAATTCGGTGAGGAGCAGCGGAGCCATCCGCTCGGCGAACGCCGCCGCGAGAAACCTGCCGCCCGTTTTGAATTGTTTGACGAGCCGCACGACTTCCCCTTCGTAGCGGAAGGCGCTCCTCGCCTCGGTATACGCGGGCATGTTCGCCTTGCATTCGAGGCAGACGGGATAATCGGCGCCGATGGCCCTGCCGCACTTGGAGCAGACGAACCCCGCGTTGAACGGAAGCGATTGCAGGCAGCTTTCGCAGAAATGCCCGTCGGTAAACAGGTCGGCGCCGCAGCAGACACAGGTGAGCTTTTCGCCGAACAGCGCTTTATAGATTTCCTCCGCCCTCTGCCGCAGCTTTTGTTTATCCATGTTTCTCCTTCCACTCGAGCGCTCGCTGTTCCAGCGCCTTGACGAACGCGTCCTTGCCGTCGCAGTAGCCCTCGATGTCCTCGGGGTATTGTTGTGCGAGGCGCCTTTTCAAATCCCCGTACGCCGCCGCCTCCTTTGGAAAGGCGCGCAAGTAATCGCGCACGGCGAGGTGGCGGGCAATATCGTGCGCGCTCTCCCGCGCAAAGATATGAATCTGATGGGTGCGCTCGTCGCCGCCCTTGCGGAAGTACCGCCGCCCCGCAATGCCGAATTCGCCCATGCACTCGTAGCCGATCGCCTCAAACTCGGCGTTTTTCGCATCGACGAGGCTCAAATCCCGCACGACGGGCAGGATATCGATGATCGGTTTTGCGGCGAGGCCGGGCACCGCCGTACTGCCGATATGGTGCACGGCAAGGCAGTTTTCGCCCAATATTTTTTGAATTTTTTCCGCCTCCTCCGCAAACATCTGCGGCCAGCGCGGATCGTATTCGACGACACGAACGTGCATATTTTCCCTCCCCTGCAGCTTGCGGAATCCAAGCGCAAAGCCGCCGAAAAAATCGCAGGCGGAGCGCGCCGCGCCCCGCCGTTTATAAACTTTAAGTGCTGTAAAAATACTGATATTTCGCGCAAGGAAAACCGCGCTTTTAGCGGCTACGCACGAGGCTGGTTTCTCACAATACCCTACGGGCATTGCTCGCTTCCGCCTCGGCTCCGCCGCTTTATTCACGAAAATCTCGCTTCGCTGCGATTTTCCGTGAGTTTGAGGATTTATAATAATAAAAACAGCGCACCCCTATTTGCCGACACCTCGGCTTAAGGAAGGGGTGAAGCGGCGGCATTGTAGCAATATGCGTGCCCTTAATATGCCGCCGCAAGGGGAAAACCGCTCGGGTTTCCCCTCAACTCTCGGCATTTCGCAGGCATCAGCTTGCCGAGAAATGCGAGAATATTACAGATATTTTTTCAAAGTTTCCGCCATGTCCGTCTTTTCCCACGGGAAGGCGTCGCGTCCGAAATGCCCGTAGGCAGCCGTCTGCTTGAAGATGGGTTTGCGCAGCCCCAGCTTTTCGATGATCGCCGCGGGGCGGAGATCGAAATTCTCCTCGATGGCGCGGACGATCTTCTCCTCGGGCACCTTATTCGTGCCGTAGGTGTTCACGAACAGCGAAACGGGGTTCGCCACGCCGATGGCATAGGCGACCTGCAATTCGCACTCGTCCGCGAGCCCCGCCGCGACGATGTTCTTGCAGATATAACGCGCCATATACGCCGCGCTGCGGTCGACCTTGGTGCAGTCCTTGCCCGAAAAGGCGCCGCCGCCGTGCGCGCACCTGCCGCCGTAGGTATCGACGATGATCTTGCGCCCCGTCAGTCCGCTGTCCCCTTCCGGCCCGCCGATTTCAAAGCGACCCGTCGGGTTGATGAAAT
>ERZ1643247.531-NODE-531-length-45959-cov-8.502680_pt1 | contig 45959 bp, 41 predicted proteins | sample MGYA00579264_ERZ1643247 | MGnify/ENA primary metagenome ERZ1643247 (study PRJEB29033, sample SAMEA4952262) | chicken gut metagenome | biome: Broiler Chicken; feature: Gastrointestinal Tract; material: Caecum | place: Ireland | collected 2018 | study: Broiler... | reverse complement strand
ATTTTGCCTACAAAAAAAGATAGCGATGTTATCATTATTGACAGCGGAGCCAATATTGATTGTAAGCCTATCAATCTGTTACACTTTGCTTTAATGGGTTCAGCATATTATTCTATAATTTATGATGTGCCAAGTCCAAGAGTTGCATTACTTAATAATGGCGCAGAAGAAGAAAAGGGTAATGAACTTGCAAAAGAAGCACACGCACTTCTCAAAACCGCTCCAATCAACTTTATAGGAAATCGTGAAGGCGGAGATTTTATGAGTGGAGATGTTGATGTCATGGTTGCGGACGGCTTTGCAGGTAATGCGCTATTAAAGGGTACAGAAGGGGCAGTCAAAGCAGTAATGAGCGCACTTAAGAAGAGCATTAAATCTCATTTCTGGAGTATGATAGGTGCAGTCTTTATGAAGAAGACTTTTAAAGATATAAAGAACCGCGTAGATATACAAAGCAGGCATGGTGGTTCGCCACTACTTGGTTGTAAGAAATTGATTGTTAAAAATCACGGTGCATGTATGCGTAATAACATTCTTTCATCTATTGAGCAGACAGTGCTTTTATATGAAAAGAAACTTAATCAAAAGATAGAAGATGCTATAAACGAACTAAATAAGGCAGGTGAATAGGCTTGAAACTAGATTATATATTCAAAGATAAAAAACTTTTAAACCGAGCTTTAACTCATAGTTCTCGATCGGTGCAAAATTATGAGAGATTAGAATTTCTTGGAGATAGCATTTTAGACTTTTTAGTAGGTGAATACTTTTTTAAAAATTGCAGTGATGCTGAAGGTAAATTAACTGTCTTAAGAAGTCACTATGTTTCTGAAAATTACCTTTCAGGCATATTTGACAGGCTTGATTTAAAAGATGATGTAAAGCTTGGCAAAAGTTGCAAAGGCGAAATTACTAAGGCTATTAAAGGGGATGTAGTCGAAGCAATTATCGCAGGTATATATTTAGATGGTGGGCTTGATAAGGCGAGAGAATTTATCTATCGACACTTTAATCTTGATGGTTATAAGTCAATAGAAGACGATAATTATAAATCTAAACTACAGGAGCTCATTCAAGGAAGCTTTAAATGTAAAATTAGTTATAATACCATTCCTACTGATGATGGTTATAAAGCAACATTTTGTATGGATGAAGATGAAGTTTCTACCGGGATAGGCAAAAGCAAAATTGAAGCCGAACAAATGGCTGCAAAAATGGCGATAGATAAACTCTTTTTATTAAAATAAAAAATGCTATAAGGTTTTTGATATAAATGGTTTTATCATTATAATTTCATTTTGCAAAAAGAATAATATAAAAACTTAAGGAATTTTGCCTATTGAAATATTTGAAACTATGTGATAAACTAAACTTTAGTGAAAAGTTTTCATTAATAAGATCTGTTATCATAAAGATATAATCATTTATCTTGACATTGATTAATTTAGAATGAGAATTCTATATAAAACAATAACTAAAACGCGAGGAAAAGATGATATTTAAAAAAATTGAAATGGTCGGCTTTAAGTCTTTTGCCGATAGAACTGTAATTGAGTTTAACGATAACTTTACTGCAATTGTAGGACCTAATGGCTGTGGAAAAAGTAATGTGTCCGATGCTATTCGCTGGGTTCTAGGTGAACAAAGTGCAAAGACATTGCGTGGCGATAGCATGCAAGATGTCATTTTTAACGGAACAGAAAAGAGAAAGAGTTTGTCATATTGTGAAGTGACTCTTACTTTTGATAATACAAATCGTTTCTTTAACTTTGACTATGATGAACTTGCAATAACAAGAAAACTATATAGATCGGGTGAGAGTGAATATCTTATCAATCGTAATACTTGCCATTTGAGAGATATTACAAACCTTCTATACAATAGCGGACTTGGAAAGAATGGGTATTCGGTAGTAAGTCAAGGAAAAGTTACAGAACTTGTGGACGCAAAACCTGAAAATCGCCGTGCAATGTTTGAAGATGCGGCGGGCATTTCTAAATATAAAAACGACAAGAAAGAAGCAGAAAGAAAGCTAGAGAGAACAAGTGATAATCTTACGCGTGTTAAAGATATTTTGTCTGAAATTGAAAGGCAGATGGGACCTTTAAAGAAACAAGCAGAAAATGCAAAGAAATATCTTGAATATAAAGCGACTTTAAAGGACTTAGAAGTAAATGCATATATTTATCAGTATGAAAATGCTAATGATGCTAAGGAAAAAATCAATTTAAAGCTTGATGCGGTAAATAAACAAATTGAAATAAGACAAAGTGATTTTGATAAAGCTAACAGCGATTATGATAAAGCTATGGAAGAACTTACTAACTTTGATAAAACGCTTGCTGATTTAAACGATAAGATTTTACAATTAACGGTAAATCTGGAAAAACAGGAGAGTGAAACAAAGCTTGCGCGTGAGCGAATTAACTTTACATATAAGGAAAATGACAGACTTAATCTCGATATTTCAAATGCAGATATTGCTCTTAATGCTAATATCGAACAGCAACAAAAATTGTTAAAAGAAAGAGAAAGTCTTGTTTCTGACATTGAGGCTCTTGAAAAGTCATTTAATGAACTTTCCGAACAATACCTTACAATAGCAAGGGAGTTATCTTTGAGCGAAGATGAAACAGGAGCAAGTCAACAAAAAGTTATTGAAACTCTAGGCTCGCTTGGTGATATTAAGAGTTCTGTTTCGCGTTTGAATACTGAGAAAGAACTGCTCAGTGGTAATCTAAACAATCTAAAAGAAGATATCAAAAATTTAGAAATCAAAAAACAAGAGAATGATAAATTCATTAAAGATACAAGCACTCTACTTGATGAAAAAAATAAGCGCCTTGAAAGCCTAAAGAAAGATGTTGAAGCTTTATCTGGACAGACCTTCATAGAAGAAAAGAGAATAAAAGAACTTGATAGCGAAAAGTCTTCGCTGACAATACAATTGAAAGTTTATGAAAATAGAAAAAAACTCTTAACTGATTTACAGAATGAATATGAAGGATATTCCTATGCAATTAAGAAGATCTTAAAGGAAAGTGATAAGAATAGCGAGATCAAGAAACTTATCGTTGGGGTAGTTGCATCTCTTATAAAAGTGCCAGCAAAATATGAAACTGCAATTGAGGTTGCTCTTGGTGGTGCGGTTCAAAATATCGTCACTTATAATGAAGAAGGCGCTAAAAAATTAATAGATTTCTTAAAGCAAAATTCTTTTGGTAGAGCAACTTTCCTTCCTATAACTTCTATGAAAAGGAGAGAGTTCGATCAAAATCTTATTAAAGGTGTACAAGGTTGCTATGGTCTTGCATCTTCTTTAGTTGATTTTGATGGCAAGATAGAAAGCGTTGTAAGCAACTTACTTGGTTCTACTGTTGTCGTTGATAATATGAATACAGCAATATCACTTGCTAAATCTAGTAGGTATTCTTTCAGAATAGTCACAATAGATGGTGATATCGTTAATCCACAGGGATCAATGACCGGTGGTAGCAAGAAGTCAGAATCGGCAAATTTAATGGGACGCGAACGAGAAATAGAAACTCTTGCGATCGACATTGTTAAGTTTGAAGAAAGAATATCTAAGATAACAGAAGAACTTAAATCGATAGCGTTTAGTTATCAGACAAATAAGGAAAAACTAAATAAATTAAATGTAGAAAAGAATGAACTAGAAATAGAGACTGCTCAGATAAAAGAGAAACTCGATAAATTCCAGTCTAAAGATAGTGAAATTGTCGATAATACTAATGTTGCAAAGATGGAAATTCAAACAGTTGAAAATAAATTGCAACTCATTGAAAAGGATCTTGCTCATTCGGTAAAACTAGAAAGTGCACTTTCTGGTAATAAGGAAGATGCTGATGAACTTATCAAGGAACAAAAAGAAAAATTTGAAAACTTGCGAAAGAAAAGAGATGAAATCAACGACAATATCACAACAGTAAAAGTTGAGATTGCACAGTCTAAGGCAAATCTATCTTCCATCGATAGTGAAAAGGTGAGAATAGAAAACGAGATTGGAAGGTTGAATACTATTAAGCACAATGCAAATAGTCAACTGCAAGATAATCTCAAATTTATTGACGATTGTGAACAGATGATTAAACAAAAGCTTGCTTCCGCACCATCATCTGCTAAAAAGGTAGAGCTTGAAAATTTGATTGCAAAGCGTCAAAATATTGAAAAAGAGAAGAATGATATCTCATCTCGAATTAAGTCACTTGATAATGATAAGAGTGCACTTATGGACGAACTATCTTCGCTTCGTGATAAAAAATTCAGAGAAGAAATGAATCTTTCTAAAGTGGATAGTGAACTTGAACAAATGCAGGAGCGAATTTATGAAGAATATTCTCTTTCTTACGTGACTTGTCAAGAACTTCGTAGAGCTGATTTTGATATCAATGTTGCAATGCCACAAATCAATAAATTAAAGAAAGATATCAGTGCTTTAGGTTATGTAAATGTTAATGCTATAGAAGATTGCAAAGCTTTATATGATAGATATGATGACTTAAATTCGCAGGCACAAGATCTTGAAAAGGCGCAAGATGATCTTAATAAGATAATTAAAGATTTATCTTCTATCATGATAGAAAAATTCAATAATGAGCTTAATCGAATCAACGAAAGCTTTAAACTAACTTTCAAAGAATTGTTTGGCGGTGGTACTGCAAAGCTTGCTTTAGCTGATGAAGAAGATCCTTTGGAAAGCGGAGTAGAAATTTATGCTCAGCCTCCTGGAAAGAAAATTCAAAATATGACGCTTTTATCAGGTGGAGAAAAGTCGTTGACTGCTATGGCTGTTATATTCGCAATATTGCGTATCAAACCTTTGCCATTCTGCTTGTTTGACGAGGTTGAGGCTGCACTTGACGATAGCAACGTTGAAATTGTAGATAAATACTTGAAAAAATTGTCGAATGAAACACAATTCATTCTTATTACACATAAAAAGCCGACAATGGAATACGCTAATGCACTTTATGGCGTTACAATGGAAGAAAAGGGAGTTTCTAAGATTGTATCTGTACTCCTTTCAGATGCTATAAAACACGCTCAGGAGAATTAATATGGGATTATTTAAAAAAATAGGCAATGCTTTAAAAAAGACAAGAGAATCTATAGCTCGCAAATTTGATTCGCTTTTAAGTCATGGACAGCTTGACGATGATTTTTACGACGAACTTACTGACATTCTTATTTCATGCGATTGTGGAGTGAGAACAAGTATGGATATTGTCGACAATTTGCGTCTTCGTGCTAGAAAGAACAAACTGAGAAACGCAGAAGATGTAAAAAATGAATTAAAAGCCGTTTTGAAGGAAGATTTTGAGTCAATACCTAAACTTGAAATTGAATATCCAAATATAATAACCATAATTGGCGTGAATGGCGTTGGAAAAACGACAACAATAGGAAAACTTGCATCTTACTTTAAATCACAAAAGAAAGAGGTAACGCTTGTTGCGGGTGACACATTTAGAGCTGCCGCATCAAACCAATTGACTGAGTGGGCGGAGAGAACTAAAACTCGAATTATAAAACACGCAGAAGGAGCAGATGCTGCTGCAGTTGTCTATGATGGTATATCAAGTGCTAAAGCAAAAAATACAGATGTGCTTTTAGTGGATACTGCTGGTAGACTCCATACTAAAACAAATCTTATGGAAGAACTAAAAAAGATTGATAAGGTTATAACGCGAGAATATCCAAATGCTTCAAAGTATAATTTTATTGTTCTTGATGCAACTACTGGTCAAAATGCCTTAAATCAAATAACAGCTTTTAGCGAATTTGTTAAAATTGATGGCATTATTCTTACAAAACTTGACGGAACAGCCAAAGGTGGTGTAATAATAGCAATTGAGAAAGAATACAATTTGCCTGTTGTTTTTGTTGGTGTTGGTGAAGGTGTAAATGACCTTGAAAAATTTGACTATGAAGATTTTGTAGACAATTTATTCTAAATATTGATTTTAAAAATTTAATATTATTTTACATGAAAAAAGCAAAAAAAATTAAAATATATAAAAAGGGATAATGATTTCAAAACATTATCCTTTTTTATTGCAATTTAACAATTTTTAAACTTCACTTTTAACAAAGAAGGTTGCGTCATGTTGACACCATGGACAAATAAAATCTTCTGGCAGTGGATCTCCTTCATATACATAACCACAGATAGAACAAATGTAGACTACCTTTTTTTGAGTTTGAGTTGTTTTTGGTTTTATATTCGATTGATAGTATGCGTATGTAATTGAAGGCGTATTATTTAATGAAACTTCTGCTGTAACTTCTGCCAAAAATTCATAATGTGTTCCTAAATCGCGTGTTTCTACGACTTCTGCTGATATAAAGGAATTTGTACCTTGTGTAATAAATGGAATTCCATTTTTGGCAATTTCATAGTCTGTAAAATTTTCAAATTTATTTGTATCTCGTCCGCTTACAAATCCAAACCTTTTTATTAAGTCAAATGTTGCATCTTCGTTTAATATTGAAATATTAAATTTCTTTGTTCTTAAAATTTGCTCGGTAGTAAAGTTGTTTTTATTGACAGCAATCATGATTCTGTTTGGAGTAGATGTAACTTGCGATAAGGCGTTAATAACACAGCCGTTTGATTTCTCGGTTTTTGCTGTTAAAATATATAAGCCATAAGATATATTGAACATTACATTCATAAATAATATCTCCTTTTTAGTTATTTTAGCATGAAACAACTTTTTTGGTCAAGTGATTTATATATTAAAATATTTCACAAAAAATTAAGGTAAATTTTAAAATGCAAAAGTCTTATTTTTAATGATCATTAAATTCCATTTAATATCATTTGTCAAGTTCATAATTAAACAAGTTGCTTTCTATTAATAGTCGTTAAGCTTTTTTTGTTGTTTTTTATGGACTTTAATTTATTAATACACTGGACAAGCAAAAATTTGTTAGACAAGCAAAATTCGACATTTTTCAACATACAAATACTATTGATTTATAGGGGTGGTGCTGAATGATTTATGAGAGTTTTGCTAAATTTATAGGAAAAATTTGTATGTTCACATCTTTTGTGAGCAGTATACAAGGCTTTCCTAAGCCACTGACAAAAGAAGAAGAAAGTGAGTGGGTAGAAAAATTAATAAAAGGTGATGAAAAGGCTCGTGAAGTACTTATAAATCACAATTTAAGGCTTGTTGCTCACATTGTAAAAAAATATAATAACTCTCTTGAAGCAGACGATCTCATATCCGTTGGGACTATAGGACTGATCAAGGCTGTAGATAGTTTTGATAATAGCAAAGGAGTACTTTTGTCAACCTATGCTTCGCGTTGTATTGAAAATGAAATCTTAATGTTAATACGGGCAAACAAAAAGCATAAGGACACTGTATCACTTAATATGGTTCTATCGCCAAAGCCTGATAGTGATGAGATGGAACTTACTAATTTTATTCCAGCTGAAGACGAAGATGAGGTATTTCATCATGTGGAAACAGAATGCCTAATGGAAGATGTTGAAAATGCCATGAAAAAATATTTGACACCTACCGAATGTGAAATCATGAAATATAGATATGGAATTTGTGGCTATGAACTTAAAACTCAAAAGGAAGTCGCAGAAATTTTCAATATCTCTAGATCTTATATATCAAGGATAGAAACAAGATGTCTTAAAGAACTTCAAAAACACATGAACGGAGATAAAACTATAATTCAAGAGAAAGGTAAAATTAAAAATTAAATTATAAAAAAAATTAAAAAAATTTAAAAATATCTTGTTTTATCTAAAAAATAAATATATAATATATTTGTTAACTGATTATTACAAAGATTTTTTCTTTGATTAAACATAAATATCATGTCCTAAAAGGGATAAAAAGCTATACGAGATTGAAATAACTTATTTATAATCGCTATTTATAAATAATACTTTTATTTACAGAATAGATTTTATTCTTAACATAAGACAAGCAATAATTTACAGTTCAGGGGTGTGCTTATGGAAAAAAATGAATTTTATAAAGTTGTTGAAAAGCTTATCTTGCCTTTGTTTACAGGATCTTATATTGACGGCGAAGAAGAATCATATTCGCGTGATAGTGAAGTGGCTTTTGGTAAAAAGAATTCTTTACTTATAAAGCCAGCCAAAACAGACGAATATAGACTGATATTAAAGCGTGGTCAGCCTTTCCAAACATTTGAAATTAATCTTTTAAAATCTGTATTAAGTGAACTTAATAAGATTTCGCAATTGGAACTTGAAGATGAAAGTTATATTTCAGTGTTGCAGGATAATGCTATTGAAAAATCAATATGTGCAAGTGTCAGTGATGAAGAAACGGCAAATAGCATGTTTGGAATTTTGAGTTATCTTGAAAAATGGGCGTCACGCACTTATGAAGGTAGCAAAGTTGCAATTGGAATTATAATCAATCAAAGCATTGATTTATCAGAGCAAGAAGAAGTTTTGCCTTATAGTCAAATAATGGACAAAGAATTTTTTGCCTTACTTTCTGATGGTCATGATTCATGTGTTGAGTTTGATAGGAAGGGTAATCTTGTAGGTTATACTCAAATGTCAAGCATTAAAAAATCGCAATCTATTGCACCTTACGAGTATGAAAAGGTTGCAAGATATTGCAATGAAAAAAGAGTGGGGATTGTTCTTACTGAAAATGGCGATGTTTTAATTTTTAAAAATCGTAATCTTTTGTTTGCTAAAAGATCTGGCGGATGGAATATTTATTCTCATGAGGAAGTTATACAATTACTTTCATATCGCGGGAATTATTCTCTTAAAGACATAAGAAGATCAATCTATTATACAGCACTTGACACTTCTTTTGCCTATAGCGGTGGCTGTATTGTATACTTGAATAAGGATAAAATTGAACAGGCACTCACACATATAAATGCACATGATATAATAGATGAAAAATATTTTGAAATTAAGAAAAGGCAAGAAATAGAAAACGCAGGAAAGCTCTATAATCTTCAAACTCTTTCAAGTGTTGAGGCAATGTATAATGTACCATATTCAACTTTTTTGGAACAGCAAAAATGTGTCAAATCGTCGAGTTTGCGTAAGATAATACTAGGAAAACAATTTCAACAACTAAGCCGTAAATTGCGTCTTGAGCTTGTTAGCATGGATGGTGCTACAGTGATAGATAGCGATGGTACAATAATTGCCGTTGGAGCAATTTTAAAGATAGAAGCGGGCAGTGAAGGCGGTGGTAGACTTGCAGCTGCAACAACTCTATCAAAGTATGGGATAGCAATAAAGATTTCACAAGATGGAATTATGAAGGCTTTTTATCCAGATAGGAAGAATGGTAAGGTAAAAACACTTTTTACTGTAGGGTAATGTAAAATTTAAACATAAAAAACTATATATGTTATACAAACATATAGTCAATAAATTTCTAATTCAAAAACGCAATAAAATTGTGTCTATCACTTACAAGTATGATTTTTTAGTATTGCTTATTTCTATTCTTCTTTAGATAACAATAGATAGTATATTCGGAGAGTGATATGTACAATATTTTAAATAATGTCGAGAATGGGCAATTTCAAACATTAAATGATTTTATAGTTGAATCGTATATTTTAAAAAATTATTTTGATAATGTTAAAAATTACAACTTTAGCAATTTTCAAGTGGAAAAACTGACTGACCTTATTAATAATTGTTTTAAAATAGAAGATTTCTTTTTGTTGGCATCAATTAATAATTCTCAAGATCAAGCGGAAGAAAAATATAATTCTTTTAAAGCCGATATTGCTAGTCTAGTCAAATCTTTGCCTAAGAAAAAGGTTAATCTTCATCTAGTTGACATTTTGGCATTGAAATTAAAGCGTATTGAAAATAATATTGGAAATGATATAATTGATAAATATAAAAGTGAAATCAAAATTTTAAAAAGCGGAAAAGTAGATGAGATATATAAAATTTATAAGCAAGATTTAAAACAACGATATATGTTTTGTCAAGATAAACAAGCAATTATTGATAATTACAGCAAAACAATAAATGCAGTAAAAGGTTGGCAAGCTCTTGAGCAAAAGCAAGTTGAGTTTAAAATCTATATATTGAATTTGCTTAAGCAAGGAAGAAAATTACAACAGAGGAAATTAAATAAGGACTTAGAATTTTTAAAAGAATTGGAAGTGATTGATATATATAAGTATGCAAGAACAAAATTAAATTCTCTTTCTATATCTCTTATGGATCTTAGAGAATATGGCATGTAAATATTGGGCAAGGTTTTGTTGCTTCTATTGCCATTGTCATTGACTTTTAAATTAAAATATGTTATAATTAATCTAGTTATGCAGACAATCGCATCGTAATAGATGAGGAAAGTCCGAGCATCAAGAGAACTGGGTGCCGATTAACGATCGGCGGAGGCGACTCTAGGGATAGTGCAACAGAAATAAACCGCCGTTATGGTAAGGATGGAAAGGTGGTGTAAGAGACCACCGCTTGACTTGAGAAAGTCAAGGCTCTGTAAACCCCACCTGATGCAAGGTCTAAAGGGCAATGTGCTTGTTCTCTCACGCCCTTGCAGTACCGCTTGAGCATATTGGCAACAATATGCCTAGATAGATGATTGTCTAATACAGAACTCGGCTTATAGCATAACTATCCGACCACTTTGGTCGGTTTTTTTATTTGTACAAAAAAATAAACTTCATACTGATTTATTTACTTCAATTTACTATATTATGTAGATATTTTGTACATACTAGATACTATATATAGTATATTAACAATTTCTTTTTTAATAAGCTATTTTTTTAGTGCTTATTTATTTAAAGATCATAGTTTAAAATTTTGCAAGTAAAAAGTATACAATTGATTTCTTTTGGCTATAAACTTTTTTATGAAAAAGAAAGAATATATTCAAAATGTTGAAAACTTAATTTTAAATAAACTTAAATATCATGCACCTATTCTCAATAGCGACAATATTGACTATGATTTGATAGATGCGGTAGGGATTGATACATCATATCCTATTTTTATATTAAAGAAGCCTATGACTAAACCTATGTATAGAGCTTTTTGCAACGTCAAAAAAAAGGAAGAATTTAATTTAATATTGCTTTCTAATCCGCTTTTTAGAGGTAAGAAGTTAGATAAACTTTCTAAAACATTTAAAATGATTGAGAGTGAAACAAGTCCTAATTTAATATATAGTTTAGATGCCTTGAATATCAATTATTTGACTCATACGAATTATTTAAGAGAATATGAAGAGGAGTTTGTAAAATTTAATGGTCAAAAACTTATATTTGATTATATTCCATATTATTATAGTAAAAAAATTCTTAATAATGGAGTTATATTGCAAGCAAGTCAGTTTTTGCTAAGCGGTAAAAATTATATATTTAATTTTACGAACACAAAAAAGATTCCACTTAAAGCCTCTTTTGAAATCAATATTCCATTGCCTAGGGGATATTATTATTTTAAAAAAATGATAGATCATGTTGAAATAAAGAATTTAACAAGCAATGAAAAAATGTATTTTAATTATCATATTAATAATTCAAAAATTACATTTTCAAATATGAGTGGAGTTGAAAGTTGTACTTTTGCGGTAATAAATTTAAAGGCTGAAATAGATTTAATGCCACTGCAAAATAAAAAATTATTTTTCTCGTTTAGTCCATATAAATTTACTATTAGTAATCCAAAGGATATGAATTTTTTCTTCAATTTATCTCAAAATAAGATGAATGAAATTTTTGATATTAAAGTTACTTCACATGACAAAGTTTTTGACAATCTTTTTAATTGCTCTTTACCCCAAAATATATGGGAAAAATGGCAAAAAAATGATATTGATGAAAAAAGTGAAAATGAATGGCTTAAAATGAGAAATCAAATAGTCTTTTGTGACGAAAAAGGAGCTAGCATTAATGAGAAATTTAAAGGACTTAAAGAAGTCAAATTCTTCCGAAATTTAGGGTGGAAAAGGGTTTTTATATTGCACAATAATTCATGCTATATGTATGCGGATAAAATCAAATATTTTGGTTTTACTTTGCTCACTAAAGAAATTTTTAAAAAAAATAATGAAATTTACTTGTCTTTTGGTAAATAGTGGTGTAAAATATGCGAGTATGGAAAGACAAACAAGAGTTCCGCTTGCTGAAAAAATGCGTCCTAAAAATTTTGAAGAATTTGTAGGGCAGGAGCATATTGTAGGGAAAAACACACTTTTATATAGGGCTATCAAATATGGCACTCTTGGTAGCTGTATCTTTTATGGGCCTCCTGGAACTGGCAAGACAACTCTTGCAAATATAATTGCAAATACTCTAAAAGCAAATTATGTCAAAATAAATGCAGTGACAAGTGGCGTAAGTGAAGCTAAAGCAATCATTGAAAGAGCAAGGCAAGACAAGGCGATGTTTGGAACAGACACCTTTTTAATACTAGATGAGTGTCACAGGTGGAATAAAGCACAATCTGATTGTGTATTAGAGGCAATAGAAGATGGATCAATTTATTTTATTGGTACTACAACTGAAAATCCATATACATCTATGACACGGGCTATCGTTTCAAGGTGTAGAGTATTTGAATTTAAATCATTATCTTCAAATGATATAAAGAAAGCCTTAAAGCGTGCTTTGGAAGATAAAGAAAATGGCTTAGGCTCTTTGCCTGTCAAGATTAGTGAAGAAGCCTTAGACTACATATCTTTTGCATGTGGTGGTGATATGCGTGGAGCTCTTAACGCACTTGAACTTGCCGTTATGACCACACCATTAAGTAGGTCAAAAGAGATAAACGTTGATTTGGAAGTTGCTAAACAGTCAATTGATAGAAAGGCGCTTTCAATGGATGAAAATATGTATTATGATTTTTTATCCGCTTTCTGTAAAAGTTTGCGTGGCTGTGATGTAGAGGCAGCACTTTACTATAGTCAAAGACTAATAAAGGCGGGTTGTGATCCTATGATCATTGCAAGACGACTTGTCGCGCACGCAAGCGAAGATGTTGGAATGGCAGACTCTAATGCCTTACTCCTTGCAACAAGTGCAATGTATGCTGTAGAAAAAATGGGTCAACCAGAAGGGCTGATACCACTTACGCATGCTATCATATATGTTTGCGAAGCTGAGAAATCAAATTCGGTAGTTAAAGCTTTGAATATGGCGCAGTACGATGCTGAACACAATACTGATAATAAGGTTCCTAATCATCTAAAAAATCATCCTAGTACAAATAGTGATGGTCACGGTAAGTATAAATATCCGCATGATTATGGCGGTTATGTAAAACAGCAATATATGCCTGACAAATTGAAAGATAGGATCTATTATACGCCAGGTCAAAACGGTAAAGAGAAAAATTTAATAAGAAAGAAGTATAGATAAACGGAGAAGAAAATGTTTGGACATAGAAATGACGGAAAAAAAGTAAAAGGATTAAATATTATTGATAAGGCAGAGCCTTTTTTCATGCCTCAAAGAATAGACGCAGTGAACTATACTGCAATAAAAGTACCTTGTGATAAACTCGATGAGTTTATTCAACGCGAAAAACGAAGTGGCAATTCTTATAGTTATATGCATATAGCAATAGCCACCATTGTCAGACTTTTATATACAAGACAAAAATTAAATAGATTTATTATGCGTGGGTCTATTTATCAAAGGAACTATATTAGTGTTTCAATGGATATAAAAAAGAAACTTGAAGATGATGGAGAGCAAGTCACCTTAAAATTCATGTTTACAGGAAGAGAATCATTAGAGGACGTAAAAGCTATTATTGATAAAGAAATCGCGGAAAATATTAAGGAAGAAAGTGAATATACAACTACTAAAACTATTAAAAAATATACTAAACTTCCTGATTTCATGATAAGATGGGCTTTGGCATTGTTTAGATGGCTTGATAAGCATGGAATGTTGCCAAAATCCCTTGTAAAAGCATCTCCATTTCACACAAGTTGCTTTTTTACCAATTTAAAATCTATAAAACTTGGCTATATTTATCATCATCTTTACAACTTTGGTACTACAACTATATTTGTTGCTATGGGTAAGGAAAAAATGGAGCCTTATGTAGAAAACAACAAGGAGCTGAAGATAGGTAAATTTTTGACTTTTGGTATATCTCTAGACGAGAGAGTTGCGGACGGCTTATATATGGGTAAAAGTTTGAAACTTTTACAAGACTTGCTTGCAAATCCAGATAGCTTGAAAGAGAGATTGCCTGAAGATGGTACTATTCCTAAAAAACTTATAAAGAAAAAAACAAAAAAAGTAAAAATAAAAAAGAGCAAGAAAGATAAAAAACCTAAAAAAATAAAACCTTTAAAAAATAAACAAAAACATGACGAAAAAAAGAAGAAATCAGCACTTAAAAAATTGCTTAAAAAAGAAAAGGAAAACACAGTTGTATCTACAGCCGAAATTCAAGAAGAAAACACTAATGTTAAAAATGAACAAGAATAATACAAAAGAAAAAATCGTAGCAATAGGATCTGCTATGATTTTTTGTTACTAAGCCATCATTTTATGAACATAAGGTAACATTTGCTAGATAAATTAAAAAGCAAAAATATTTGTAAAAAGTTTTGAAATATGCTATTATATTATTATAATAAATGTAGAAGGTGATACAGAGTTTAAGGAGTTTGATATATGAAAAAAATAATTTATTTTATCTTTGCTTTGATAACTATTGTGTATGTGGCATTCCTATGTTATTATAACATAACTAATGTTTCGTCACAAGTCTTAGATTACATTGCAATCTATGGTGGTCTTGTAATTGCGCTAATGTACGCTGCAGTAAACTTTTTTGGAAGTCCGCTTAAAATTGTATTCTTCGTTTTGCTTGTTCTAATGGTTATAGTTTTGATACTTACTATTGCTATTCCAGATGTGTTTAGAAATTTGCTTGGAATAGAAAGTGCTGAAGCAGTTTTAAATATTTTAGGTTAAATATAAAATTTTGAGTAGAAAATGTTTAAAAAATACAAGATAGATTTTTAGTTTATCTCTTTGAAAACGAAAACATTAATTTATTTATAGGGGAAATATGAATAAACTTTTAATCATAGATGGAAATAGTATAGCAAATAGGGCATTTTATGCCCTTCCTTTTTTATCAAATCATGAAGGAAAGCCAACAGGGGCGGTCTTTGGTTTTGCAAATATTTTAATAAAAGTTTTGAATGAAACAAAGCCTAGCCATGTGGTAGTCGCATTTGATCATGCAAGAAAAACATTCAGAAACGAAATCTATAGTGAATATAAAATGCAACGAAAACCATCGCCAGATGAACTTATCGCACAATTTCCAGTCATTAAGCAAATGCTAAATATTATGGATATAGAAGTTATAGAAAAGGCTGGAATAGAGGCAGATGATATAATCGGTAGTGTTTGCAAAAAATACGATGGTGAAAAGTTTATTTTATCAGGTGATAGAGATTTGCTTCAATTAATTGATGCAGATACTAGCGTTTGGCTTACAAAAAAGGGTGTAAGCGAGGTTGATAAGGTCGGCAAGGAAAGACTTAAAGAACTTTTCAATCTTTCACCAAGTCAAATTATCGATTTAAAGGCTTTAATGGGTGACAGTTCGGACAATATACCCGGTGTAAGCGGAGTAGGAGAAAAAACAGCACTATCGTTGCTAGAAAAATATATCGATATTGATGGTGTTTACGCACATATCGATGAAATAAAAGGCAAATTAAAGGAAAAACTTATTGCAGATAAAGATAAGGCGTATATGTCTAAACAACTTGCAACTATAAAATGCGATTGTGATATCGATTTCGATTTAGACAAAGCAAAACTCAATATGCCTTTTGATGAAAAGGTTTACAATTTTTTCAAAGAACAAGATTTCTCTTCACTTCTAAAAAATGAAAATTTATTTAAGGACAATTTTCAAACGTCTTCTAAATCTAAAAAGATTGATAGAGTGAAATTAACAAGCGATATTTTGAATAAATTAGCCGATTATAAACTAGAGTACTTTTGTTATGATTTTGAAAAGTTGGAATTTTTTATCGATGGCAAAGTTTTCTTTTTAGAGCAAAATTATGGAATGTTTGAAAATGAAGCCTCCTTAGAAAATATTCTGCAAAAATTTAAACCTTTATTTGAAGACAAAAATATTATAAAAATTACAAACAATGCAAAAAATGACTTGCATCTTTTATATAGAAATAACATTGCTTTATATAATTTTTTTGATTTAAGTATTGCCAATTATATCATCAATGCGGGACTCAAAATAAAGACATTGCAACCTGAATTACATGAATATATAGATTTATATGAAGAATATAAAAAACTTCTTAAAGAAAATCAACTTGATTTTGTTTTCTATAATATAGAACTCCCGCTTACAAAGATATTGATGGAAATGGAAGAGAGTGGTTTTAAAATAAATAAAGAAAAACTTGAAAATCTAGATCGCGAATTTTGTGATATGATTGATGAGATAAGTGCACAAATATATCTAGAAGCAGGAGAAGAATTCAACATAAACTCACCAAAGCAGGTTGCGTATATACTCTTTGAAAAGTTAGGTATAAAAACATATAACAATCGTAAACAATCGACAAGTGTGCAAAAACTTGATGAATATCGTTATATTCCTATTATTAATGATATATTGAATTATAGAAAACTTGCTAAAATTAAAAATACCTATATTGATGTCTATAAAGAAATAACTGCATCTAGTGGAGATATAATCCATACTACTTTCAATCAAACTTTAACAAACACAGGTAGGCTTTCAAGCAGTGAGCCTAACCTGCAAAATATACCAACAAGAGATGATATAGGTAAGAATTTGAGAAAAATCTTTGTTTCAAAATTCAAGGACGGCAAGATTATATCTGCTGACTATAATCAAATAGAGTTGCGTTTGCTTGCTGATATGTCTGGAGAAGAAGGACTTATTAATTCATATAAAGAGGGCGAAGATATTCATACCATAACGGCATCTCACATCTTCAATGTACCTATTGATCAAGTAAATGATATCCAAAGGAGAGAAGCTAAAGCTGTAAATTTTGGAATAATCTATGGTATTAGCGATTACGGACTATCGCAAAACATTAAATCTACAAGAGAGCAGGCAAAGCAATATATTGATTCATATTTTAACAGATATCCAAAAGTCAAAATGTTTATGGATAATAATATCGCTTTTGCTCAAAAGAATGGCTTTGCCATTACAAAATTTGGTCGCAAGAGAAAAATACCAGAACTTGAATCGTCTTCATATTTTACGCGTATGTTTGGACAGAGGGTTGCAATGAATATGCCTTTGCAGGGCACAGCTTCTGATATCATAAAACTTGCCATGATAAAGGTTAACAACGCATTGAAAAGTAAAAAGTTAAAGAGTCAGTTAATATTGCAGATACATGACGAACTTATAATTGATTGCAGTCCTGATGAAATTGATATTGCATGTGAAATTCTTAAAAAAGAAATGGAGAGTGTAACACAATTAAAAGTGCCTCTTATTGTTAATGTAGGAATAGGTGACAGTCTATTTGAATGTAAGTAGGCAAATAATTTTAATTAAAAAAGCCAAGGTTATAAGACAAAAGTCATAATCACCTTGGCTTTATTTATTAAAAATGTAACATTGTAAAAATGCTTATAAGTGTTATTAAAAGGAAAATCAAAAAACTTTTCATAATTTTTGTAAAAAATATTAAAATTGATTAAATCGTTTGACTTAAATTTTTCGTTAGGCTATAATCATAATAGAAATGTATGCAAAGACATCGAAAAATGGGAATTGATTATGGTGATAAAAGAATAGGTGTTGCACTAAGCGACCTATTATGTATCATTTCAAGTCCTTATGAAGTATTCATAAATAAAGGCGAAGAGGAGAGTCTTAAACATCTTGATAAGATTATCAAAGAAAATGATGTAGACGAAATCGCAATGGGTTTGCCTTTAAATATGGATGGTTCTGAAGGGGAAAGAGCCAGATTGCATAGAGAATTTGGTCAAAAGTTATCTGATTTTTCGGGTGTGACAGTGCATTTTGTAGATGAGCGCTTAACCTCGGCAGAAGCGGAAGAAATCTTGATTTCTAGTGGCGTACGAAGGGAAAAGCGAAAGGAACTTATCGACAAACTTTCAGCACAAATCATTTTGCAAACATTTATAGATAATAAAATTTAAAAGGGGAAATTTTATGGCAGACAAAAATAATGAAAATCAAATTCAACAAGTGGACATTATAGATGTACTTCTTGACGAAGATAACAAAGATCCAATTGTTCTTATGGACGAAAAGGGAAGACAATTGACATTCGAGCAGGTTGCTGTTATACCTTATGAAGTTAGAAAAGAAAAAAGGCTTTATTGCGTTTTAAAGCCACTTGACAAGATTGAAGGTATCGGTGACGATGAGGCTATTGTTTTCGTTGTAGATCAAGATGATGAAGGAAACTCTATCATTAAGATTGAAGAAGACGAGGAAGTTGCAATCGCTGTATTCGATAAATACTATGATCTTCTTGAAGAAGCTCAAAAAGAAGAAAAGGCAGCTAAAGCAACAAAAACAAAAGTTGCTGGCAAAAAAGCAGACTCTGACAAAAAGTAATCTTCCTATAACTGAATAGATTATGGAGCAATTAAAAATCGCTATTTTTTGTAGCGATTTTATGTTTATAGTAAACTTTGTAATTATCTATTTATTTTATAAAAAAAATCATTTACTCTATTTTATTTTTAACAATAAATTATTTTATAAAATTCGGTATATTTTATTAATATTTAGCCATAATTAAATTACAAGGTGATTACACCTTGAATAATAGGGAGGTGAAAACTATGTTTGGTAAAAATTCCAAAATGGGCAAGTCTGCTAAAAGTGGCAAGATGTCTACAAAAAACAATGTAGAGGCATCAACTGAAACTAAAAATTGCGGATCAAGAAGTTCTGCAAGCAGATCTAACAGTGCCAAAAACTGTAAATAGTTTTCTGCCAAAATAGAAGAAGGGATAACCCTTCTTTTATTTTTGTAAATGATAGATTTAAAATTGTTAATTTAAAGATATCATAGATTATAAATTTTAAATTAATTAGTACTAGAACTTTATTTTTATTCAATATTTATGCTTTGAATAAGATCAACAGATAATTTTTCAAAAGTTATTGAAATTGTTGTGCCAAGATTAGTATCATTTTGTGAAATTGAGTATGTCGAATTTGAGCCAAATAGTGTTCTAGTAAGGGTAGTATTGAAATTTAAGGTATAGCTTTGTGTTGAATGGCTTCCATCTGTATAATTGATTGAAATTTGCAGTTGGAAGGTAAATGAATTCGAACCTGTTTCATCTCTAAAACATACAACGCTTGTTTTATCTGTTTCTAATATTCCATTTTCTAGATTGCCAGATAGTTTAGTTGAATATATATTACTACCATCTTCTACTGTTGCACTGAGTAGGACAACATCCAGTGAAGCGACATCGCTTGGTAGTGTTGCTGAAATTTGAGTAATTGAGGCATACATCATTTGACTTGGACTTTGTTCTGCAAATATTGCTGTATAATTTCCTTGAGTTGATTCATTATATGTGAGATCTAAGTTTGTGTTAGTTGATACTATCGTTCCATCATTATGAACCCAGCACAAGAACGGATTAGTTTCAGCGTTCTTTTCTCTTGCAGTCAAGGTGATCCTTGTGCCTTCAGAAAGACTTTCATCTTGCACGCCATCAATAGAGCCTAGTTGTGCATCACTTGGCAGTGCACTAATGGTAAAATAAGCCGTTTCGCCACAAGCAGTTAAAAGCACAAGTGACAAAAATAAAACAAAAACTAAACATATTTTTATAAAACTTTTCTTTTTTAATGCAATTTTCATTTCAACAAAATCCTTTCTATATTAATATTAACAATTATTTATATTATTTGTCAAATTATTTTATTTAAATTCAAAAATTCGAGTGTATTTTTTAAATGCTTGCATAAAATACTTTGTGAAGGAGTGACTATGTGGGAGTTTTCCATTAACTTGAAAAAAGAGAATTTTGATAATGCAAGTTTAATATTCAATTATTTAAATAGTACGGTAAAGACATTCAAAGGCGTATTAACTGAACATGAAGAAAATGGTTATGTTAGTATTTTAGTAGGTGTTGAGGACGAGTATAAAGAAAACATAAAAAGCATGATTAGTTCTTGTATTGTTGAAATTATTTGCAATAAATACAAGTGGAATTTTTTGAATAAAAAATTAAATCTTCCTATTCAAAATGATATAGGTCTTTTAGCATTTAAGAAAGCACTTTTAAACTTTGACAAAGAAACAGATCGTTTTATTGTCAAGAAAAACTTAGTGCTTGAGAAAGATATATTTTTGGAATCATTCTTTTATTTTAAACTTACTCCGCTAAAAAACAAATGGCAAGAGCTAATCACCTTATCAAATGAAAACAGAGATTATCTTGTATGTAAGGATAGTTTTATTGATTTATTAAAGTTTTTAGTTGATAATTTGGATATTGAAGAAGATGAAATAAGTGTTATAAAAGAAAAGAATAGTTATAAAATTTTGCTTGATGATAAAATTCAATATATTGAAAATCCCTTGACAGAGGAGCAGATTGTATCTTCGGTAATTGATTTATCTCCACAAAAAATAAATCTTTATTTTGATGAAAATTCGCAGGCGATAACTTTGCTTGAAAAACTTTTTGCGGATAGAATAGTGAAAAGCAGTTTGGATAATAGGGTTAACAATATCAAAAAAATTAAATTAAATTAAAAAATTGTTGACAAAGTGTCATTTAAAGTCTATAATATTATTAGACTTGGAGTGATAGACAAGTAGCAACATTTGATGTGCACAGAGAAAGATTGGTTTGGTGAAAAATCTTGACTAAAATGCTTGTGAAACCACTGTCATGATGATGGGTTTTTGAAGAGTGGCATAAAAGTTTTTTTATGCAATTAAGGTGGAACCGCGGTTTTATCAATCGTCCTTAAATTTTTAAGGGCGTTTTTTTATGAAAAATCACTATTTTATGAAATATGTGTTTTCCTAAAACGCTTTGAAAGAATTTTAAAAGGAGAAAAATTATGGAAATTGTAGAAAAAAAAGATGAAGAACTTCAAAAGTCAAGACATTCGCTTGCACATGTGCTTGCAAAAGCACTTGTTAGCCTTTATCCTAATACAAAACTCGCAATAGGACCTGCGATTGAGGATGGTTTTTATTATGATATTGAGCTTGACAAGTCAATTACAGCCAATGATTTTCAAGATATTGAAAAAAAGATGAAAGAAATCATTAACAAGGGTGAAAAATTTGAGAAGAAGGTAGTCACTAAAGAAGAGGCACTTAAATTATTCAAGGATAATGTTTATAAAACAGAAATCATAAATGAACTCAAAGATGGCGAAGAAGTTTCTATCTATTATCTTGGCGAAGATTTTTTTGACTTGTGTCGTGGTCCTCATGTTGAATCATGCACAAAATTACAGAATTTTGGGTATAAAATTCACAGTATAAATGGTGCATATTGGCGTGGTAACGAGAAAAACAAAATGTTACAAAGAGTTTATGTCTATGCATTTAAAACTAAAAAGGAGCTTGCTGAATATATTGCAAAACTTGAAGATGCAAGAAAGCGTGACCACAACAAACTTGGACGAGAATTGCAACTATTTACTACTGTCGATTACATTGGACAGGGACTTCCTATCCTTCTTCCAAGAGGTGCAAAGGTTATACAACTATTGCAAAGATTTGTAGAAGATGAAGAGGCAAAGCGAGGCTGGCTTTTGACTAAAACTCCATTTATGGCTAAAAGCGATCTTTATAAGATTTCAGGACACTGGGATCACTACAAAGATGGAATGTTTATTCTAGGTGACGAAGAAAAGGATAAAGAAGTTTATGCACTTCGTCCTATGACTTGTCCATTCCAATATCAAGCATACTTAAATCAGGCAAGATCATATAAAGATTTACCTTTAAGATATAACGAAACATCAACTCTATTTAGAAATGAAGCTAGCGGTGAAATGCACGGACTTATAAGAGTGCGTCAGTTTACTATTTCTGAAGGGCATTTGATGTGTAGACCTGATCAACTTGAAGACGAGTTTAAGAAATGTCTTGAACTTGCGATCTATATGCTTAAGACACTTGGATTATATGAAGACGCATCATACAGATTTTCACAATGGGATGAAAACGATAAAGAAAAATATATTGGAACTAAAGAGCAGTGGGATGAAGCACAAAGCTCTATGAAGAAAATTCTTGATCATCTTGGAATTCCTTATGTTATAGGCATTGGAGAAGCCGCTTTCTATGGACCTAAACTTGATATTCAAATAAAGAATGTGTTTGGAAAGGAAGATACTCTAATTACTATCCAAATAGATCAAATGCTTGCAGAAAAATTTGGTATGGAATATACCGATAGCGATGGAAGCAAGAAAATTCCTTATATCATTCATAGAACTTCTATTGGTTGTTATGAAAGGACGCTTGCATATTTAATTGAAAAATATGCAGGTGCTTTCCCTGTATGGCTTTCACCTGAACAGGTTAAGGTGCTTTCTTTGACAGAAAGAAACAATGACTATGCAAGTGAGATAGTTGAAAAGTTGAAAGAAGAAGGCTTGCGAGTAGAGGCAGACCTTAGAAATGAAAAAATTGGCTATAAAATACGAGAAGCTTTAAACATGAAAGTCCCATATTTAATTATCGTTGGCGATGAAGAAGAAAAGAATGGTACTATTTCTTTGCGCGGTCGCGGACAGGAGAATAAATCTGGATTAAAATTGTCGGAATTTATCGAAAGAATTCAAAATGAAATAAAAACTAAAAAAATCTAGTCTAAAATGCTTTGAATTTTGATATAATTATGTTAAGATTACAAAGTAAATTTAAGGAGGAAAGATGGACGCAACACAAATTATTCTAATAGTGTTTATCGTGCTTTTGATTATTATTTATCCAATTCTTGTGTCGTCAAAGAATAAAAAAGAAAATCAAAGAATGCAAGAACAAACAAATTCACTAAAACGCGGAGATAAGGTACTGACAGCTAGCGGTATTTACGGAACAATTGTTGACCTTCATAGAGATGGAGATAAAACAATTGTTACAATTGAAACAGGCGTGGATAAAACAAAAGGTTATATGTCAATTGACGCTTATGCTATTTATACTGTATTTAGAGATGAGCAAAATGCAGAATTAGAAAAGATAGAGGATGCAAAACCTGAACAAGAAACAAAACCACAAGAAAATGAAAGTGCAGACGAAAAGCCACAAGTTGAAGAGCAGACTAATATCCTAGAAACTCAAGATGAACAAGTGGTTGAAACAAAAACTGAAAGCGATCAGGTACCTGCTATTCAAGAGAGTGACGCCATAGTCGCTAAAGAAGAAAATCAAGTCGAAGAGAAAAAAGAAGAAAAAGAAAAATCTAAAAAGAAATCTATAAAGAAAAAGAATGATTAATCTTTAAAAAATAAAGCGATTAAATTCATATTTGATTTTGATCGCTTTTTTTAATGCAGTATTTGAGAAAATCTTAGAATAAATTTTATAATTAATTATAATCTTAGCCTTTTAATTTCATAAAAAAGTTATTTTTTTAGTAAGACAAGCATATTTTATCGTGAAGATATAATTAAATGTATAAAATTATCAAAAGGAGTCAAATATGAAATTGAAAGCAAAAACTAAACCCGAAAGAAAAGAAAATCCCTTATTGAAAAGTATTTTGAAGGGTAGTTTGATTGCGCTATGTGTTTCTTTAATTTTAGTGCTTGTTTTCGCATTCTTATTAAAGTTTACAGATGTGCCTGACTCAATTATCACACCAGTCAATCAAGTTATAAAGGGTGTCAGCATATTTTTAGGCGTATTTATCGGGCTTAAGCGTTCAAAAGAATTGGGACTTGTAAGTGGACTACTTATTGGTTTTATTTACACTATCGTGGCATTTTTAGTGTTTAGTGCCTTATCAGCAAGCTTTTCTATAGATGTCACTTTGCTTACCGATATTGTGTTCGGAGCTATAATTGGTGCTATTTGCGGAATAATATGTGTAAATATTAAAAAAACTACAAATTAAAACATTATTTTGTTTGACATCGTCCTTTTAATTCTTTATAATTATGAGAGTAGTTTAATTAACTATTTTTATAATGCTTTCAATTAAAAGGATTTTTGTTAAATGTTAAAGAAAAATTCTATAATATCATTTGTTCTACTTGTTATTATCGCAGTTTTAGGCATACTACTTTGTGTATGTCCTTTTGCTGTTCCTGCATCTACCGATAATTATAATGGCTTTATTCAAGCTATTCAAAAGGGTATGGAACTTGAAGGTGGAGTAAGTGCCATCTATCAAGTGGATAGTTCTGCAAGTGGAGATTCAATTTCTCAAACGATAGATGATAATCTTTCAAAAATAGAAAATATGTTTAGTGTACAGGGATATACTGAAGTGTACGCTGTAAGACAGGGTGACGATAAAATAAGAGTGGTTGCATCTGGTGCAAATCAAACTGATTCATCATTTACGAATTTTGCAAATCCGCAAAATCTTTATATTACCTTAGATCAACTCTCTGATACGGTAACTTCAGCTACAACCTATATAACTTCAGTAGATATTCAAAGTGCAACTCCAACCTATGATTATGAATCACAATCTTATGTGATTGAGCTTTCATTTAATCAAATTGGACGCGATAGAATTGCTGAAATGAAAGATGATGCTGATTTGACAAACAGGACAACTGCATATCTTTATTTGGGCGAATTATCGACTGATAACTATTGGGCAGAAGTTTCTGTAGATGACCTTGGCAATGGTGTGCGTATAAGTGCAAGCAGTGATGGGGCATACTCTGACTCAACTTCAAGCAGTTCTCAAATTCTTGAGATGGCTTATTCAATAGTTAGTGGCTCTATTTCGCAAGACATATCTTTAATTCAAGCGAGTGCTTTCTCTGCAGTATGGGGACAGAACACCAAACTTTATCTTGGAATAGTTTGTCTTATTATTGTAATTCTTGCTCTTGCTTTCATGTGGTTTAGATATGGATCTCTTGGTCTAATTGGCAATTTATCGAACATATTCTATCTTATTATATTCCTATTCTTGATGCAGTCAATTCCTTTTATTACATTGACTTTAGCAGGAGTTATTGGCTGTATAGTTGCATTCTTGATTGCAGTGACAGCAAATGCAATTATATTTGAAAAGATAAGACAGGAATATGCTGTTGGAAAGAAAATTCACCTTGCTTGCAAGGGCGGACAAAGACAAGCATTGTGGCCAATACTTGATAGCCACTTTATGATAATGCTCGCTTGCATTTTCATTTGGATATTTGCTCCAGCAAGCTTGAAGAGTTTTGCCTACACCATTTTCTTTGGTGCGATTGTTTCATTATTCTCATCACTTGCACTAACAAGATGGTTTATCAGCCTTTATCTTCCACTTAACAGCACAAAAGCATACAAAATGCGACTTTATCGTGATCCTAAGACAAGAGAGATAAAGGACGATAAAGTAAATATCGAAAATAATATAGAGAATCAAAGCATTGTAGAAAATGCGATTGAAGATAGTTCAGAAGCAGGCGATATTACTGCAAAACCTCTTAATGAAGGGGGTGATAACTAATGACTAAGTCTAAAAATAAAATGAAAAAACCTTATGATTTAAAATTACAAGACAAAGTGATGAATTCAAAGTTTGATCTTTGCAAAAATTTTCTTTACTTTTTAATTGCGCCACTAATTATTATGCTTGTTGGCATAATTTTAGTGTCGACAGTTGGCTTTAATATCGGTACTGACTTTTCTGGATATAGTACATTTAGAGTATATGTCAACAGTCAAAATGATTTTGGCGGAAATTTTGCTAGTTATGATTTAGATAATGCAGAAGATTATAAAGCCGTTAAAAGTATAATTGAAAATACCTTTGATGCTCAAAACTTAGATATTGTATCTTATAAAGTAACAACAATGAATATTGATGATTATCTTGTGATAGATGGTCAGGCAATTGAAATAGATTTTGTAAATACTGTATCAAGTGAAAATAGACAATTGCAAAATGAAAATTTACGCGAAGGTATTCTTACAGCATTTGGCTATCAAAATGATTATCCACTTGCAGTAAGTACAGTGGATTATGTACAGCCAATGCAATCTTTCAATTATATAATCGCACTTCTTGCAGCCATTGTCTTTGCGATTGTTGTAAGCATGATTTATCTTTCAATAAGATACAATGCCTATGCATTTGTTTCAACTATCATGATATGCGCTATTGATATCTTGAGCGTATTGTCACTATTGCTTATTTGCCGAGTGGTTGTTTCAATGACTATTGGAATTATTGTATTATCCACTTTAATTCTAAGTCTTCTTAACATTTTCGCTCACTATAGTAAGATGAAATATAATATTAGAACAGATAAATTTGCTGAGAAAAGAACTATTAGAGTTTCAGAACTTTCAGCAAAAGAGCTTTTAGTAAAAAAGACTATTATTTATATTTGCTTAATATTATTCAGTATAATAATGATTGCAATTTCAGTTCCTGCTGTTAGACAGGTTGGACTCGGACTTCTAATCAGTGTAATTGTAACCTATTATACATCAACTTTCATTTTGCCAGCTTTTGTAGGAACAATCTATAAGCAAAAGAAAAATTAAAAAATTAGCGGGATAAAGTTTTGCGATTTTGCCCGCTTTTTTAATACAATTAAGATAATATTATAATTATATAAAATTTACTTGCAAAAATTAACGATTTATGCTATACTTTCAAAGTCATTGGACAATATGCACCTATAGAATATTCTCTTACAGTTGCCAAAACCATTTTGTGAGCCAAACTATATTTCACAATTTGCAAGAATTTTTAAAAATTCTGAGGTCGTAAGAGGAGATTGAAAACTATAGGGAAGGACAAAAAACAAAAGGAGGAAAATTAAAATGTCGGTTATTTCAATGAAACAACTTCTAGAAGCAGGCGTTCATTTTGGTCACCAGACTAGAAAATGGAACCCTAAGATGAAAAAATTCATTTTTACTGCACGAAATGACATTCATATCATCAATCTAGAACAAACCTCTGAGCAAATTGACAAAGCTTATCTATTCATTCGCGATGTTGTTGCCAGCGGAAAAAGCGTACTCTTTGTAGGAACAAAGAAACAAGCACAAGATGCAGTTAAAGAAGAAGCAGAAAGATGTGGAATGTACTATATCAATTCACATTGGCTTGGCGGTCTTTTGACAAACTTCAAGACTATCAAATCAAGAATAGAAAGACTTAACAAGCTCAACCAAATGGAAAAGGTTGGCGAATTTGACCTTTTACCTAAAAAGGAAGTTACTATCCTTAAGACTGAAAGAGATAAACTTGAGAAAAATCTCGGCGGTATCAAGGAAATGAGAGAACTCCCTGGGGCAGTTATCTTAGTTGATCCTAATGTTGAGCACATTTGTGTAAATGAATGTAAAATTCTTGATATACCTATGGTTGCTCTTTGTGATACAAACGGCAATCCAGACGGAATTGACTATGTAATTCCTGGTAATGATGACGCGATTAGAAGTGTTAAACTCATTATCGCAGGTCTTGCAGATGCTGTAATTGAAGCTAGAGAAGGCGTTTCAATGAAGAAAGAAAGTGATGATCAAGATGAAGATATTGACATCGAGAAAGTTCTTGCAGAAACAAAGCCTAATTTAGAAATCGCTGAAGCAGGTGAAGAAAATAAAACTAAGAAAAATTCTAGAAAAAAACCTTCTAAAAAGAAAGTAGAAAAGAAAGAAAAGCCAGCTGAAGTTAAAGAAGAAAAAGCTGAAGAAAAGGCTGAAACTGAAACAAAAGCAGAAACAAAATCTGAAGAAGAAGGAGAATAATTATGAATTTTACAGCTAAAGATGTTGCACTTTTGCGTGCAAAAACAAATGCAGGTATGATGGACTGCAAAAAAGCATTAGTTGAATGTGATGGCGATTTTGAAAAAGCTACAATTTGGCTTCGCGAAAAGGGAATTGCCGCTGCTGCAAAAAAACAATCACGCATTGCTTCTGAAGGAATTGTTACTTCATATATCCACATGGGTGGAAAAATTGGAGTACTTGTTGAAATCAATTGTGAAACTGATTTCGTTGCCAAGACTGAAGCTTTCCAAGAAATTGGACATGATGTAGCATTACAGATTGCCGCTGCTGCTCCAAAATATGTTAGAATTGAAGAAGTACCTGCAGAAGAACTTGAGCAAGAAAAAGAAATTTTGCGTAATCAAGCTCTTAATGAAGGAAAACCTGCTCAAATCGTTGATAAGATGGTTGAAGGTAGAGTTAAAAAATTCTATCAAGATGTATGCTTACTCGAGCAATCTTTTGTAAAAGATCCAAGCAAGACTATTCAAGAATATATCAATGAAAAAACACTTCAAATCGGAGAAAAAATCTCTATTAGAAGATTTGCTAGATTTGAAATGGGCGAAGGTCTTGAAAAACGCAATGACAATCTTGCTGAAGAAGTTGAAAAACAAATCAACAACAAATAAATTTTTAATATACGAATTTAAAGTGAACCTCAATATAAACAGGTTCACTTTATTTTTATAGATTTTTTGCAAATAAAAATATAGTAAACTATAGGGGACTTTGCATAATTTAATAAACTTTAGTTTACAATCTTTATATGAATAAAAGAGAAAAATTTATTAAAAACCTTAAAAATATATTAAAAGAAAACAATCTTACGCAAAAACAGCTTGCTGATATGATAGGTTGCAGTAAAACCACGATATCAAAATGGTTTCTTATGCAAACACAGCCGACATTTGATAATATTGTCAAATTAATTGAAGTGTTAAACTGTAGTTTTGAAGAACTGATATCTTAAAATTGCGACACAATTTTTCAAAACATATAGAATAAATGAGTTTTGGTGTTTTTTCGTAATTTATATGGCTACAAAACCTTTAATTATAATGATTGTAGTCATTATTTATGATAAATCATTTGCAAAAATTTATAGTTTATAGTAAAATAGGGCATAAAGGAGATTATATGAACGAACAAATTGAAGAAATTATGCTAGAACTTGATGAGGAAATTGAAAAGGCGATTAATCATCAATTGAATGAATATATCGTCATTCGTGCAGGTAGAGCCAATCCTCATATTTTAGATAAGGTTTTTGTAGACTATTATGGTGTACCTACACCTATCAAAAATATGGCTAGTATAACCGTTCCAGAAGCAAGAATTCTTGCTATATCGGTTTGGGATCAATCACAGGTTAAAAATATTTCAAAGGCCATCAGTCAGGCTGATCTTGGTGTAACACCAAACGAAGATGGAAAGATAATAAGGTTGGTCTTCCCTATGCTTACTGAAGAAAGGCGTATTGAAATTGTCAAATCTATCAAGAAAATCGCCGAGGAGAGCAAAGTTGCTGTGCGAAATGCAAGGCGTGATGCTATTGAAATGATAAAAGATCTTGAAAAAGATGGTCAAATATCTGAAGATGAAAGAGATGGATATTGCGATGATGTTCAAAAGAAAATAGATAGCGCATGTGATAAAATTGATGACAATTATAAAACAAAAGAAAAGGAAATAATGGAAGTATAATTGTCAAAATCTAAAATTTATTCATAATTAATTCTATAGGTTTTGATATAATAATTAAAAGGACTTTTATATGTTAAGTTTTAGCAAAATACCAAACCATATTGGAATTATTATGGACGGAAATGGAAGATGGGCAACAAAAAGAGGATTGCCTAGAAATTTTGGTCACAAAGAGGGTGTAAAGGCAATTGAGCGTACTATTCTTGCTTGTCAAAAGTTCGGCATCAAATATTGTACTTTCTTTGCCTTTTCCACTGAAAATTGGAAGCGTAGTAAAGAAGAAATCAATGGCATCTTCAATCTTTTGCGTGATTATCTAGCAGGTGGTGACAATTTTTTTGTGAAAAACAAAGTCAAACTAAAATATATTGGCGTTTTGTCGCCATTTCCACAAGATTTGCAAGATGCTTTAAAAGATACCATTGATAAGACTAAAGATTTTGATGGACTTGTGGTAGTGCTTGCTTTAAATTATGGTGGGCGTGATGATCTTGTAAGGGCATACAATAAACTATTAAAAGATAAAGTCGAAAAGGTGGATGAAAAGATGATTTTAAACTACCTTGACACTTCATTTATGCCAGAACCTGACTTTGTTATAAGAACAAGTGGAGAGGAGCGTATTTCCAATTTCATGTTGTATCAAATGGCCTATAGTGAACTATACTTTCCAAAAGTCTATTGGCCAGATTTTAATGAAAAACATCTTAAAAAATGTTTAAAAATATACCAAAAAAGAAATAGAAGATATGGAGGAATAAAGTGAAAACGAGATTATTCACATCAATAGGTATAGTAATTGTACTTGCAATAGCTTTCATTTTGAAATATTTTGTAAGCAGTTATTTTTTTGATGCTATTATTCTTTTAATAGCATGTGTAGCAAGCTTTGAAGCTTCAAAATTGTTCAGCAAAATGGGGAAATTTAATAGTAAAATCATTTCAACAATCTTTCCTTGTTTTCTAATGCTGGTACTCTTACTTTGTCTTGCTTATAATGCAAGTATTGGCATTGTATATACAATTGTTATAATGGTTGCAACTATTCTTCTTTTCTTTATTTTTACATTTCTTATTAGTTTAGCAAACTTTAAAAATACTACAGTTGAAATCAAAGCTTGGAAATTGGACAAGTCATATAATTTAGCTAAATATAGTTTCTTTAAAGCATTAAATACTACTTTAGTATTTATTTATCCAGCATTTTTACTATTATTTATGACTATAATCAATCATTTTGAGGATTTATCAAATACTTTCACTGTTCTTACTGAATCAAATGGTATTGTTTCTATTTTTGTACTTTTAATGGCTTTCTTAATACCTATTTTTACCGACACATTTGCTTATCTTACAGGTGGTTTAATAGGCGGAAAGAAATTAGCACCTAAAATTAGTCCAAATAAAACAATATCTGGTGCTGTTGGCGGACTTTTATGGTGCGTTCTTCTTTCAGTTGTTGTTATGTGCATATTTAATTCAATACCTGCATGTGCTGGCATTTTAGCAGAAGCTGGAATCAATATTTGGCGCATTGTTATAATATCTTTTATTGGTTCAATTTTATGTCAATTAGGAGATCTATGCGAAAGCTACCTTAAGAGAAGTGCAGGCGTTAAAGATTCAGGAGCAATATTCCCTGGTCATGGAGGTATGCTGGATAGATTTGATTCATATATATTCCTAATGCCATATTTATTTGTTGCTTTCAGCATTTTATTTGCAATCATGTAATTAATTTCTCATTATTGTTTGTATAGACTACTAATTTATTTTAATAAGAGTGATATATTGTTGCTAAGTTATAAATATACGAATTTTTAATATAATAATTTAACAGGAGAATTATGATTGTACTCTATATCATCCTTGCAATAGTTGTCCTACTCTTTATGGTTTTAATACATGAGTTTGGACATTATGTTGTTGGACGAATGCTTAATTTTAAAATTACTGAGTTTTCTGTAGGGTTTGGCAAAGCCCTTATTTCTCGTAAAAATAAACGAGGAGAACTTATCAGTTTAAGATTATTTCCGCTGGGCGGGTACTGCGCTTTTGCTGGAGAGGATGATGGCGAAACCAAGGACAAAGATTCATTTGTCAATCAGAAACCATGGAAACGAATTTTAGTATTTCTTGCAGGTGTCACTTTCAATTTTGCATTTGCAGTCATTATGTCGCTTGTTTTGTTGTGTACTATTGGATATGATATTCCACAGTTTGTCGAGTATGCAACTCTTAACTCATCAAATGTTGAGCATATTGTTGATGGGAGTGCAATTACAAATGTGCCAGAAGGGGAAGGATTACAAGCAGGTGATGTAATAATTTCAATAGACGGCAAAAAAATAGATTTTGCGTATGGCTCAAATTACAATGATCTTGTAAATGCTATGGTTAGTGATCTTGATGAATATATGGATAATGCTAGAGAAAATCCTAATTTCGATGAGCAGTCAGCATTCTTAGCATATCCAACAACATCTGCAATCGTTCGAAGAGATGGAGAGTATGTTGAAGTTCAATTAGGGTTTAGCCAAGCACAAGTAGAAAAGTATGATGGCAATAATCCAGTATTAGACAATGATGGAAATGTAGTTAGAGAATATAAATATTATTGGACAGTCAATGTGCAAGCCTATGTCCATTCATTCTCTGAAGCGCTTGAAAGAGCAGTGCCATTTGCTTTCGGTCTTGCATGGATAGTTTTAAAGAGCCTATTTCTCTTGATAACATTCCAGCTTCCACTTTCTTCAATTGGCGGTCCTGTTACAACTATTGCAACTATTGCATCGTTCACTCAAATGAATCTATCAAATCTTTTACTTTTAATACCGCTGATTTCAGCCAATCTTGCCGTATTCAATATTTTACCTATACCAGCTTTAGATGGAGCGCATGTACTATTTACTACAATCGAGGCGATTAGAAAAAAACCGATCAAGCGAGAAAAGGAAAACATGATTCATGCCATAGGATTAATAGTCCTATTTGGCTTTGTCATTCTGGTTGACATTTTGCACTTTTTATTATAAAATACCAATATGAAAAATTTGGTAGAGATAATTAATGAACATTTTAATAATAAGTATAATTATTTGAAACTTTTGGATATTATCTATGACAGAGAAAATATGCTTTGTCAGATAACCTTTCTTTATCCTTATCAAATAGAAAAAATAGAAGATGAAGATAGGTCGGAAATAGAAAAATTTATCCAAGAGTTTTTTCATATAAATGCCACAATAAAAATTAAATATAAGAAGAGTTTTTTAGATGAAAAACTCATTAAAGCCGATACTATAAAATTCTTTATTGAAAATAAAAAAGCATTAATGCCTTATATTGAAGAATCAAATATCTCATCAACAAATCACGAGCAAGATGTAGATGTATCTATACATCTCAATCAAGACATTCTGGCTTTAATAGATGAAGCCGAATTAAAAAATGAACTAAAAACTTTTTTATCAAAATTATATATAGCAGATTTTAATATAGAGTTAAAGCAAACTGAGGACAAACTACCTGATGAAATAATTGCACAAGACATACAAGTATCGCGTGCAAAGGTAAAGAGATATAAAGTTGAAGTCATAAAAAAAGTGGTTGGGGATGATATCATTCCTATGCCAGAATTTATTGGCGAAAATAAAGTGCCAAAAGTATCGGTTATTTTAGCAGGGCTTATATCTAATATAAATCAAAAAAAGTTTATCCTTAAAAAGGGAAAGAATGCTGGCAAAGAAAAAAGTCTTTTTACATTCAATTTAAGAGATTCATCTGGAGTTATTGATTGCGTATATTTTTGTCCAAAGACACATGAAAATGCCTTAAATGCCTTGCAAGATGGTGACTTTTTATTACTTGTAGGCGATTTAAAGGTAGGTTTAACCAACAAACTGACTTATTACATTAGAAAGATCTCTTATGCGACAATGACTAAAGAAGTTTTAAGTGACGTTACAAGTGATAATCCACTTAAAAATCACAAGCAAATTATCTTTCCTGAAACTATTACAAACAGCACTCAAACTAATCTTTTTGAAGTTAAAAGTAGTTATGATGATTACATAATGAACAATAAATTTGTTGTTTTTGACCTAGAAACGACAGGACTCGACTTTGAAACAAGTGAAATAATCGAAATTGGAGCAGTTAAAATAGAAAATGGCGAGATTAAAGAAAGATTTTCGTCTTTTGCAAAACCTAAATTTCCTATTCCACTTGAAGCACAAAAAATAAACAATATTACAAATGAAATGGTCGAATTTGCACCAAAGATTGAAGATGTCATAATAGATTTTTATAATTGGTCAAAGGATTGTATAATCAGCGGATATAATATAGTTGGCTTTGACATGAAATTTTTGACAAAAGTCGCAAGTAAAATAGGGCTAAATTTTGACAATGAAATCATTGACACTATGATAGTAGTAAGACAGTCTAAATTACGTACAACAAATTATAAACTGACAACAGTGGCAAAGGCTTTAGGCATTGATTTGACTGATGCTCATAGAGCCTATAACGATGCTCACGCGACTGCTAAAGTCCTAATGGAACTTCATAAACTTAAGAAAAACAAAAATAAATCTTAATTTGATTTTAAATAAAGTTGAAAAATGCTTGATTTTAATATATATATTTGTTATAATATAATTGACTTAATGGGGAGCGTGCAAAATTGCAACGCTCCCTACTTCATAAAAAGGGGGATATAATGGCTGGAAAAGTTAAAACTATATGCGAAGAAAAAATTTCGCCAATCATTGAAGAAATGGGATATGAAGTTGTCGATATAGAATATAGCAAGAAATCGGACGGTATGAATTTAATATTCTACATTGACAATGAAAATGGTGTAAACATTGAAGATTGTGAAAAGGTTTCTAAAGTGATTGATCCTATTCTTGACGAAATCAATCCAACTGATGATCAGACTTATATATTGAGTGTGAGTTCGCCAGGAATTGATAGACCACTTAAAACTGATCGCGATTTTAAACGCAATATAGGAAATGAAATATCAATAACAACATTTTCCAAGATTGATGGAAATAAAAAATTCGAAGGCAAACTTATCTCTTTCGATGAGAAACAAGTCACTATTGAACAAAAAGAAAAACAGATATCTATTCAACGAAATCAAATTGCACACATTGTGCCAATTATAAAATTTTAAGGAGAGTTAAAAATGATAAATAAAGATTTTTTTCAAGCGTTAGAAGACTTAGAAAATGAAAAGAAAATTGATAAGGAAACTTTTATTTCAACTTTAGAAACTGCTTTGACTTCAGCTTACAAGAAGATGTATGGAGAAGCAAAGAGTGCTATGGTAAAACTTAATCCAGAGAAAGCGACAATTAAAATTTTCTCTTATAAGACTGTAGTAGATCAAGTTCAAGATCCTGATAAAGAGATTTCACTTAACGAAGCAAAGCTTATAAAGAAATCGTATAAGGTCGGTGATATTGTACAAAGTGAAGAGTCTACAAAAGATTTTGGAAGAATTGCCGCTCAAACTGCTAAACAAGTTGTTATGCAAAAGCTTAAAGAGATGGAAAGACAGATGGCTTTAAGCGAGCTTTCTGAAAAAGAAGATGAAATTCTTACTACAATTGTAAAAAGAATTGATAGTGGCACAGTTTATCTTCAACTATCAAATACTCACACTGAAGGCGTAATGCTTCCATCTGATCAAATTCCTGGAGAAAAATACAATGTAGGCGATAGAGTGAAAGTCTATGTTAAGAAAATCAAAGACTCATTCAAAGGAACACAAGTACAAGTTACACGTTCTAACATTGGATTTGTACGCAAATTATTTGAACTTGAAATACCAGAAGTTGCATCAGGTGATATCAAAATAAAGAACATATCTCGTGATCCTGGCAATAGGACTAAAGTTGCTGTTTATACTGAAAAAGCAAATATTGATCCTATTGGAACATGTGTTGGCTATCACGGTCAAAGAATAGACACAATTATTTCTGAACTTAATGGAGAAAAAATTGACCTAATTGAATATAGCGATGATCCACTTGAATATATCGCAAAAGCTTTAAGCCCAGCAACTGTTTTAAGTGTAGAAACAAATGACAGCTTACATTCATCAAGAGTAATTGTACCGGATGATAAACTATCACTTGCAATTGGTAAAAATGGACAAAACGTACGACTTGCAGCCAAACTTACTGGATGGAAAATTGAAGTTAAACCACAAAGTTCAGTTCAAAATACAACATTAGAAGAACCTGAATATGAGCTTACTGAACTCAACGATGATGAAGCATTTGAAGGTTTTGACGATATAGATGAACTTGAAGAAATTCCTTCAATTGATGATTCAAGTGACGATAATAATGAATAAATGGAAAGAACATGGAAAGATTAAGAATGTGTATAGTCTGCAGAAATATGTATGACAAAAGGCAACTAAATCGTATAGTAAAAGATAAAGAAGGAAATGTCTTTTACGATGAAACTGGCAAAAAAAATGGTAGAGGTGCTTATGTATGCTCAAATGAAGAATGCCTTAAAAAACTTGCCAAAAATCGCATATTAAATAAAGCATTTAAGATGCAAATAAACGAAGAAACATATAATCAAATTATGGAGAAAATTCTTGGACAAGGAAAAAATTGAAGGTTATTTGAATATTGCAAAGAAGGCAGGATATCTTCTGATTGGAGGAGAAAATATAGAAAATGCAATTTTGCATAAAAGAAAAATATATCTTGTTCTCTATGAACCTTCTATCCAAACTAACTCGCTTAAAATTATAAGAAAAGCTGAAGAGCGATCTATCCTTACAAAATCGCTTGAAGGTATATCGAATTATATAAAAATAAAAAATTGTAAGATTATAGCATTGAAAAATAAGAATTTAAGTGATATTATATATAATATAATAGACTAAAAGGAGCAAATCTTGGCGAATCAAACATTACAGAACTTAAAGAAAATACATGATTTACAAAAAGTCGGTGAAATATCTCAACTTTTAAAGGAGATTAAAAACTCTAAAGTACAAGTTGAGAGTCTTTCTAATAAAATAATTGAAAAGCGCAAAGAATTACTTGCAAAAATCGATAGGCAAAACCAAGAAGTTAAAAAAGAAACGGTAGAGAATGTCATACCTAGCGAAAATTCAAATAAACAACAGTCCAAAGACATTCAATACGATAATAAGCGTGTTTTTGACAATAAACAACAAGTAAATAATAGAAATAACGCACAAAATAGACCTTTTGATAAAAATAAGCCTTTCAATAAAGATAGGAAAGATTTCGCCAAATCTAATCAACCACAAAACAAGAATTTTGGAAAGAAAATAGGGACTGGTTTTATATCAGCCAAAGCCAACAATTTCCGTTCTTTTGCTAACGATTTGCCAGAGATTGATTTCAAGAATGAAAAATCTCATGCTAACAAAGCAAAATTTGCTCAAAAGTATTCTAGCAATGATGAAAGAAAATCACAAAATAGACGCAAAGATGAACAAAGAAAGAGCAATGTATTTATAGAAGATGAGAATGGCTTCGAAGAGATGTCTTTTGGTTCTAGAAAGAGTGTTAAGAAAAAGAAAGACACATCACAAAAAGTAAATACAGTGACTATTACTCATGCCACATTAACTGCTAAAGAGATTACTGTTAAAGATTTCAGCGAAAAAATTGGTAAACCTGTTACTGAAATTGTCAAAAAATTGATGCTACTTGGAATTATGGCTACCATCAATTCAAATATAGATTATGAAACTGCTGAACTTGTAGCAAGCGATTTTGGCATTACACTTGAGTTAAAAATAGATAAGTCATTTGAAGAAAAATTGCTTGAATCAGCAAATGAAGAAGATGATGCATCAAAACTTATTAAGCGTCCGCCAATTGTTGCAGTTATGGGACATGTTGACCATGGTAAGACATCACTGCTTGATGCATTTAGAAAGACAAATGTCGTAGCTGGGGAAGCGGGTGGTATTACACAGAGTATAGGTGCTTATCAAATTGAGTTTAATGGAGAAAAGATAACATTTATTGATACTCCTGGCCACGCGGCATTTACTCAAATGCGCGCTAGAGGTGCACAGGCTACTGATATTGCAATACTTGTTGTCGCTGCAGATGATGGAGTTATGCCACAAACCGTGGAAGCAATAAATCATATAAAGGCTGCGGGTGTTCCTATCATTGTGGCAATTAATAAAATGGATAAGCCAGAAGCAAATCCTGACAGAATCAAGCAACAACTCGCGGAATATAACATTCTTCCTGAAGAATGGGGCGGAGATGCAATCTGTGTTCCTATTTCAGCTAAAACGGGAATGGGACTTGACGACTTAAAACAGGCAATATTACTTGTTAGCGAAATGCTAGATCTTAAGGCAAATCCTGACAAAATGGCTACAGCGGTTGTAATTGAGGCAGAACTTGATAAAAATCGCGGTGCCGTTGCGTCAGTTATTGTTGAAAATGGAACTCTCCATGTTGGAGATTCGATCATGTCTGGTTTAACCTATGGAAAGGTGAGGGCAATGTTCTCTGACAAAGGTAAACCTATAAAAGAAGCTCTTCCATCTACACCTGTTGAAATTCTCGGTCTTAATGAAGTGCCAAGTGCTGGTGATCAAGTATATGCGGTAGATGAATCTCTTTCTAAACAAGTTATACAAGAGCGTATTACAAACATTAAAAAACAACGCGCTAGTCAGTCTTCTGGGGTTACACTTGATAACTTTATGAATAGAGTACAAGAAGGAGCTTTAAAAAATCTTAATATAATAATCAAAGCCGATACTATGGGTTCTGTTGAAGCCTTGAAAAACACACTTGCTGGCATTAAAAACGATGAGGCGAAAGTCAATATCGTCCACAGCGGTGCAGGTGCAGTTACTGAAAGTGATGTAGACCTTGCAAAAACTACTGAATCTATAATTATCTCTTTCAATCAAAAACCTGTAGCCAAGGCGAAAATACTTGCTGATAAAAATAAGGTTCAAATTAAGGAATATAAGATCATATACGAAGTTGTTGACGATATTACAAATGCTATTAATGGTATGCTAAGTGTTAAATATGAAGAAGTTTATATTGGACTTGCAGAGATTAGAATGGTGTTCAAGTTGTCAACTGCAGGAAAAGTTGCTGGCTCGTATATTAAAGATGGTAAAGCAGCACGAAACGCTATAGTTTATATCAAACGCGGAAATGAAGAAATCGGACAGAGCACTATAGAATCTTTAAAGATTGTTAAAGATGAAAAAGCTGAAGTGCAAAAGGGCTTTGAATGCGGTATTAAACTTAGAGATAATATAGACTTTAAAGAAGGAGATTTAATCGAAATCTATTCAAAAGAAGTCGTTAAAAGATAAAATATATAAAAATAAAGGAAAGATAACTACTTTCCTTTTTAAAAAGGAGAACAATATGTCACTAAGATTTGAGCGCGCAAATAGCGAAATTAAAAGATGTTTATCTGATATTATACAGACGCGTATGAATAACCCTCATCTTAATCCAATGCTTTATGTAAGTGAAGTTGACATAAGCAAAGATTTTAAATACTGCAAGGTAAAAATTGCCTTGGACAGTGAAGACGAGAGAGAACTTGAAACAAATATTCAGATTTTGCAAAATGCTGAAGGATTTATCAAGAGAGAACTTGCAAATCTTGTAAAAATGCCTTCTGTGCCAAAATTGCAATTTGAAATTGACAAAGGAACTAGTGCTACAATAAGGATCAATGAAATACTCAAGAACTTAAATATACCAAAGGAAGAAGATGGTGATAATGAATAAACTAATCAAACAAATTAAGAAAGTTATATATAGAGCAAATAACATAGCAATTTTTTCACATGTAAGCCCAGATTTTGATGCTCTTGGATCGTCATTTGCACTTCAATACTTTTTAAAATCCATCAACAAAAATGCTAAGTTTTTTTGTAATGATGATTTAACACTAAAAGAAAGAATGCTTTTCGATGAACATTCTATAGGCAAAACTTTCAAAATAGAAGATTTTGATTTAGTAATTTCTGTAGATACGCCTTCTATCCAAATGCTAGGAATATATGGTGAAGATTTTATGAAAAGCACAAATAGGATTGTTATAGATCATCACCAAAATATTGACCTGAATGGTCAAGTTACTCTTGTTGATACAGCTTTTTCATCGTGCTGCGAAATTGTTTTCAAAGTTTTAAAAAGTTTTAGAAAACCTTTATCAAAAGAAGTAGTTTCTGCTCTTTATGCCGGTCTTTCTACTGATACAAATTCATTTGTCAATACCAATACCACAGTAAACTCTTTTATGACTGCCTATGAACTTATGAATTTAGGCGCTGATGTAGTTAAAATCAATGAAACAATCTATAGAACAAAAACTTTAAAAGAAATAGACTTTAAAAAATATGTTCTTTCAAATATGGTTATTAAAGAAGACATAGCATATTGTCTTATGCCTAAAAAACAACTTGACAAAATGCATGGTACTAAAAGTGATTGTAGTGGTATAAGTAGTGATTTAGTGGCTTATCAGGGAGTAAATATTGCTTTTTCTATTGTAGAAGAAGATATAGGTGTATTTAAAGTGTCTTTTAGAAGCAAGTATGGCTATGATGTTCGAAAAATTGCAAATTTCATTGGAGGCGGTGGTCATATTGGTGCTTCAGGTGCAACTCTAAAGGGTGATAATATAGATCAAATCAAGGATAAAGTTTTAGATGCGATTGATAAAAATCGATAATATTTTAAATTTCTAAGGTAAAGTATGGAAATAAATGGCATCATATTAGTAAATAAGGAAAGTGACTTTTCATCAAACCAAGTAGTAGGTAAAGTCAAATATCTTTTAAAAGCAAATAAAGCTGGTCACTTAGGTACACTTGATGTGCTAGGCAGGGGACTTTTGCCTATAACTCTTGGCAGAGGGACCAAACTTTTTGACTATTTTTTAAATAAGGATAAGGTCTACCAAACTATATTTGAATTTGGTTTTGCTACTACTACTTTAGATAGAGAAGGGGAAATAACTGATAAAAATGATGTTGAAGTGTCGCTTGAACAATTGCAAAATGTTTGTCAAAAGTTTATTGGGAAACAAGATCAGTTGCCACCTATTTATTCAGCAAAAAAGATAAATGGTAAAAAAGCTTATGAACTTGCAAGAGCAGGTAAAAGTGTTGATTTAAAGCCAAAACAGATTGAAATCTATGATCTAAAAGTTTTAAAACAGATTGAAAAGAATAAGTTTTTGCTTGAAGTGCATTGCTCGAGTGGAACTTATATTCGCTCTCTATGTAGAGATATTGCAAGCAGCCTTGGTACATTTGGTGTTATGCAAGACATACTACGCACAAAATGTGGCAGTTTTGATATCAAGGAAAGTTTTCCTATAGAAGATATAGAACAAGGCAAATATAAAATTATTCCACTAGATACAGTTTTTGACTATGAAAAATTGGTTACTTACGAAGCAGATAAATTGCTAAATGGTCAGCTTATAAACACAGATTATCAAGATGGAATTTATAGAATTTACACTGATAACTATTTGTTTTTAGGTATAGGGAATGTGAAGAATAAGAGATTAAAATTAGATATGCGATTGATTTAAAGTGAATTTATTGTTTCAAAACAAGTATTTAAATTGGTACAAAATGTATTGGCTGAAAGGCGACTGACCAGCTTTAAGTTTGTCTAGCTAATGGCTATAGAAAATAACATTTAAAAATCTAAAGATAAGGAGTGAATTTTATGATTTTATTTGGACCATCTGGATGTGGAGATGAATTTTATAGTCAGGGACATAAATCTATCTTAGAAGTTCCCAAATGGATTAAAGATTATGGTCTAGATGCTTATGAATATTCTTTTGGTCATGGTTACCAAATGAGCAGTTCGCTTGCCACGCAAGCAGGTAAGCTTTTTGCAGATGAGAATATAAAAGTTTCACTACATGCACCGTTCTATATAAACTTTGCAAATCCAAGTGAAGAAATGTATGATAAAACAAAAGGTTATATTTTTACGGGGATAAAATTCATGAAAGCCTTTGGAGCTGATCATTTTGTGTTTCATTCAGCTTCTTGTGGAAAACTTTCTAGAGATGAGGCGCTTTCTCTTACGCGAGAAAGATTTTTAGAGCTTTTTCCTATGATAGAAAGCGAACATCTTCTTGATGAAGGTCAATATCTATGTCCCGAAACCATGGGAAAAACTATGCAGATTGGTACATATAAGGAAGTTGTAGATCTTTGCACGATAAGCAATATCTTAGTGCCAACTTTTGATTTCGGTCATATCAATTCTATAGAACAAGGAAGTTTAAAAACAAAAGAAGATTTTAAGCGAATAATAGACTACAGTATAGAAAAATTGGGGTTCGATAAAACAAATAATTGTCATATCCATTTTTCAAAAATTCAATATGGAGCTAAAGGCGAAATAAGACACTTGAATTTTGATGATACAATTTACGGTCCTGAATTTGACGGACTTGCTGAAGTTTTAATTGATTATAAACTTTCACCAAGAATAATCTGTGAATCTATGACTGATATGCCTAAAGATGCTTTAACAATGAAAAAAATTTATAAAAAAATGCTAGACAAATAGCTATTTATATGGTAAACTAATCAAGTAAAAAATTAAAGGAGAAAAATTTTATGGTATTTGCTGGAGATTTTAGAAAAGGAACAACTTTTGAATGGGACGGCGCAGTTTATTCTGTCGTAGATTTCTTACATGTTAAACCTGGAAAGGGCTCGCCATTCGTAAGAGCTAAATTAAAAAATGTTATGACTGGACAAGTTAAGGAAACAACTTTCAATCCATCTGATAAATTTCAAATAGCAGTGATTGAAAAGAAAGAGATGACTTATCTTTATAATGACGGCGAAATTTATTATTTCATGGATACAGAAACTTACGATCAAATTCCACTTAACAGAGATAGCGTAGAAGATGCTTTAAACTATGTAAAAGAGAATGAAAATTGTACAATGTATTTCTATAAAGGAAATCCATTCTCAGTATATCCTCCAACATTTGTTGAACTTGAAGTTATCGATTGTGAACCTGGAGTACAGGGAGATACTGCAAAATCTTCTACTAAACCTGCAAAGGTTGAAACAGGATATGTTCTTAATGTTCCACTCTTTATCAATATTGGCGATAGGATTAGAATTGATACTAGAGATGGAAGCTATATGGAAAGAGTAAAGTAATTGTTTAGAATAAGAGTGCAAGTTTGTATAGCTTGTACTTTTTTATTATAATAAGAAAATTTAAATTGCTTTAATTTTGACTTTGTTACAAATATTTTTTAAATCGGCAGAGCGTATTATCAAATTGTCTTTATATAAAATAAAAAATAAAATATTGTTCTGAAAAAATATATAAAAACATTTTTATATAGACAATTTATATGGTAAACTAAATCAAGAGATTTATTATATAAATTAAATTTTATATTTTAGAAAGGATAAAAAATGGATAAACAAATATGTGAAATCAAAAGTCAAGATCAAAAAGCAAAGAAAAACATTGTCATTAATTGGTCAAAAGTTTTAGAATATTCTCTGCCAGCAATCATTTCTATTGCGATCATACTATTTGCCATGATTGTAAAAGGGATTGCACCATTTGGCAAAAATTCCATTGGCTATATTGATTTCAATGATGGGCTTGTTCCAGCATATACTCAACTTTGGGATTTATTTCATGGAAATGGCAATATTTTTGTCGATTGGGATCTAGGTGCTGGCGGAAGTGTAATCACTTCATTTGTTATTAATAGTTTTTTATCTCCTATTTCATGGCTTATTGCTATCTTTCCTAGAGAGCAGATTATTTATGGTATAAGTCTGCTTGTTATTATCAAATTTGCATTGATGGCAACTACTTCATATATATGCTTTAAGAAGTTCTTTCCAAATGTAAATAAATGGTTAATTTTGCTATTCTCTCTTGTTTGGACTTTTTCAGGTTGGAGCATGGTACATTATACAAATATCGGCTGGCTTGATATAATGATATTGCTTCCGCTTTTTATTCTTGCGATGAGAAAGCTTGTGCTTTATGGAAAAATCACATGGGCTACTATAATATTGACCTATATGCTAATGCTATCTTACTATATTTCTTATATGGTTTTAGTAGGGGTTGTTGTAATCGCTGCTGTTTATATTTGTACTCTTGCAAAAGATAAAAAGAAGGTGGCTTCGCTTATTTTTTGGACAATATTAATAAGCATTCTTATCAGCATGGTAGCTTTCATTCCGTCATGTTTGATTTCACTTCAAGCACATAGATTTGAAAGTGGAAATGTAGAGGCAGGTTTATTCGATTATTTCTTTAGTAAGCTTATAGTTTTATTTATGACAGCATTGCCAGCAGTTTTCTTTGGCAGATTGATGCTTAAATATAAAAAAGATAAGAAAGTTGTATTGTTCTTTATGTTATCATTCATTATCTGTTCAATCGGTATCTTAATTGAGCCTATAAATGAGATGTGGCATACAGGAAGTTTTTATTCTTTTCCTTTTAGATATAGTTTTATTTTAATATTGCTTTTGATATTTGGAGCTCTTTATTATATAGAAAAATATAAAAGTAATGTAAAGAATGAAAATAAAATAGTAAAAGCCGAAAAACCTAGCGCTCGTTTGCTTCTTATTTTAATACCATCTTTAATTTGCCTAACTGTTTTAACAATTGTCCTTGCTATTTTTGGTATGCGTCTAATTCCTTATAATAAAGCAAATTTTGCTGAATTTATACTGTATTTTCTATTCTTTATTTTGACCTATATTTCTATTGAATGTATGCTTCGATTGAAAAATAAAAAATTGATTTTAGGCAAGCTTAGTGGTGGTGTACTGATTTTTGCACTATGTTTAGTACAAATAGTTTGTCTATCTGTTGGATATTTTGGCACAAATTATGATTCAAATAATGAAAGGGTAACAAATGTTTTCAACATTGAAACATCGGCTCTTGCTGAGGGGTATAAAATAAAAGATAGAGAAACACTTTATAACCACAATTTTGGCTATATGATTGATTATCCGACTTTGTCTACATGGATACATATTTCAAGTGAAGAACAGTTTGTCGGCCATAATTCTCTAGGTTATAACTCGTCTTCTACAATCTTGTTTTCATCAGGTGGCACAATGCTGACTGATATGCTACTTGGCAATAAATACATTTTATCAAGAGAGGAGTTAGATACTAATTATTATACATTATTAGATGAATTTGTTTATGTTGCTACTGAATACGTTCTAAATGCTGGACAGATTGAGAATGAAAAACAAGATCAAAAGGTATACCTTTACGAATATAATTTTGATATTGGAATGGCCTATGCTACTAATGTAGATCTATCCAAACTGACACTTGATAAAGAATATGTTGAAAATCAAAATATATTATTTAAAGCTCTTTACAACACTGAAGAAAATGTAATGTTTGAAATATCGCAAGATGCAATCACTATTACACAAACTGATACTGGATATAAGGTAGAAGTTGAAGTGCCGGTTGGCGAAAACATTTATTTTGAAAGCGACAGCAATCTTTTTAATGCTGAATTAATTGTCAACGGATACATGCGGACAGTCTATAGTGGATTGAATGATTTGGGAATTTCTAAAGAAAATATTATATCATTCGAAATTATAGATGAAAATAACGAATATTCGCTTGAAGATATTCAAAATGCTTTTAAATTTAGTTTTTTTGATGTAGATAGATTTATATCATATCACAATAATTATGAAATCTTGCAGTTGCAACTTATTCAGGACGGAAAGAGTTTGAGAATAGAAGTTAATAACAATAATTATAATTATCTATTTATTCCATATATTAATCTTGCTAATATGAATGGCTCTCTCAATGGTGATGCTGTCACTGTCAGTGGTGCACTTAGTGCCTATATGCAGGTCAATATTGAAGATGGTGAGAATGTTGTAGTAGTAACTTACCAGCCTAAATATGTAGATCTATGTTTAATCGTTACACTTGTATCACTTTTAATATTTATTATATTTGCCATTTTAAATTGGAGATTTAATATTGCAAGCAACAAATATGTAATTTGGACAGGGTTTATAGGCTCTTGTGTTGTGCTAGGTGCAGTAGGTATTTTAGTTTATATAAAACCATTCTTCTATGATTTCTTCTTGCGTATTTTTACTTAAAACAATTTAATTTATTTATGAAAATTTTAGCTTGAGAGTACTTT
>ERZ1643247.530-NODE-530-length-45959-cov-16.488694_pt1 | contig 45959 bp, 49 predicted proteins | sample MGYA00579264_ERZ1643247 | MGnify/ENA primary metagenome ERZ1643247 (study PRJEB29033, sample SAMEA4952262) | chicken gut metagenome | biome: Broiler Chicken; feature: Gastrointestinal Tract; material: Caecum | place: Ireland | collected 2018 | study: Broiler... | reverse complement strand
AGGGGGGAAGGCTGGCTGAAATCCCGATTCCCATTTCAGGAGGTTATGTTCCATGAAAAAACTGCTCTGCATCGCCGCGGCCCTGGCTCTGCTGGCCGCGCTGGCCCTCCGCTTCTGCCCCAAGGGGCGTGGGTCATGGGAAACCTGATCCGGGCGGAGTTCTACCGCATCCGCTGTCAGCGCTGGGGCTTCTACGGCCTGACCGGCTCCGTGCTGGGGGGTGTGGTCCTGCTGACCCTGCTGTGCGCCTTTCCCCCGCAAAACGGGGACGCCGCCCTGCTCTTTCAGACCATCGAGTATTCCGCCATTGTGGGCATGGTGCTGGCTGTCCCCTGCGCCGACCTGGCCAGCGCCCGAGTGGACGGCAGGCAGGTCCTGCTGAAAAACGAGGCGGTGTTCGGCATCCCCCGGTGGCAGATGTATCTGTCCCGGCTGTTCACCGCCCTCCTGCTGGGAGTGGGGCTGGTGGCGGCCATGAGCCTGTTCGCCCTGCTTTTGGCGGGGATCTTCCTCCCGGGGATCGATCAGCTGCCCCAGATCCTGTCCCAGTATGCCCTGCTGATGCTGACTGCCCTCCCCCTGTGGATGGCCTCCGCCGGACTGTTCCTGTGCCTGAAATTTATCTTCCGCTCCGGGGCCGCTGCGGGGATTCTGGTGGCGCTCTACTATCTGGTGGGATTCCCCATTGCGGGGGCGGCGGCCACGGTGGTCTCCACCGATACGGGAGAGCCCGGACTCATCAGCACCCTGCTCTATGCCCTCCACCCCATGACCCCCTTCTGGAACGGGGATATGGTCGTTGAGGGCATCGATACCGGCATCTCTATTCAGCTGACCCCGGAGGCCTTTGTGGATTCGCCGCCGCCCATGCTGTACTGCTGGGCGCTGGGACTGCTGTGGCTCATTGGAACCTCGCTTGTGGCGATCACCTTTCTCCAGAGGCGGGAGCTGCGGTGAGATTCGGCAGGGGGACGACCGGGAGCATGGCACTTCATTTTTTGACAGCGCCTTTGCTGCGGCGGGGCTCAAGTTGTGCGGTGGGGACCGGCGGACGGCCCGGTGTGCCGCCCCTACGGTGAACAACAGGACCTTTCAAGAAACGGCGGGTCCTCTACGATTCTCAAGAATATCTTCTGGAATTGGGTAGGGGAGGCCCAAGGGCCTCCCGCCAGGATACGCACCGGGAGCGTTGGCTGAGGAAACCCAGGCGCATGAGTGGAACCGCAGCAGCGGCAATTTTTGCAAACCCAGGGCCCGGTGGCCCGGCGGGAATTCAGACAAGCCACTCAGATTTTGCGCGCCGGAAATTTTTCACGCGTTTACAGAAGAACGTCCCCCGTAATGGGGTCCGGGGAAAGCGGTCCTATGGGCACGAAGTGTCCAACGGCCGCGTCCCCGGTGGCGTTTTGGGTAATCTCTCTCGTACCTCCCGGCGAAGCCCAACGAAGTGGGTTCGCCGGGAAGAGGAGGAGCAAGGGAACGAGCGCAGTTTTCGCCACCAGGCGGAAACGGAGTCGAGTGGACTTTGCGACGACGAGCCGCCGCGGGCAAAGTAACTCGCCGCCCGCAGGCGGCGAAACTCCTCCGTCCACACTTTAATTCCATAGGAGGTCTCTCCCATGCTGATTCTCCTCATCCTCTCTCTCATCCTGCTCACGGCGGTACTGTATGCCCAGTACCGCCGAAGCCGCGCTCTGCGCCGGGCGGCCCGGGATCTGAAGGAGGCCCGCATGGTTCCAGGCACCCGCCTGCGGCTGTACAGCCCGGACGGCAAACTGGAGGAGCTGCTGTCCCAGATCAACGGCCTGCTGGAGGACAAGGAGCGGGAGACCCGCGTCCTGCGCAGCCGGGAGGAGAGTTTACGACGGCAGATCGCCAACGTCTCCCACGACCTGCGTACCCCGCTGACCTCCATTCTGGGCTACCTCCAGCTGATGGGGCGGGAGGACGTCTCCCCGGAGGAGTACCGCCACTGCCTGGAGATCGTGGAGGGGCGGGCCAAGGTGCTCCAGGACCTGATCACCTCCTTCTACGACTTGTCCCGCATCGAGGGGGGCGAGTACCCCCTGGAGCTCCAGAGCGTGGACCTGCGCCGCCGCCTGGAGCCCCTGCTGGCGGGCTTTTACGAGGACTTCGAACAGGCGGGGTTCCAGGTGACGGTGGAGCTGATGGAGAGTCCGCCGGCCGTCTCCGCCGACCCGGGGGCGGTGACCCGGATCTTGACCAACCTCATCGGCAACGCCCTGAAGCACGGCTCCAAAACCCTGGACATCCGGCTGTATCAGGAGGGGCAGACGCTGGTCACCTCCTTCTCCAACGACGCGCCGGAGCTGTCCCAGGAGGACCTGCCCCGGGTGTTCGAGCGGTTCTACACCGCAGACCAGATGCGCACCGGCCAGAACACCGGCCTGGGGCTGGCCATCGTCAAGGCCCTCTCGGAGCAGATGGGCCACACCGCCTTCGCGGAATTGAAGGACGGGGTCTTCACCGTAGGCGTGCGGTGGAAGTTATGAAAAGCAGGGCGTACGCCCTGTAAAAATGCCGTTACTTTTCCGCCGCGCAGCGGCGGAAAAGTCCTCGCTGCGCTCGCTAAACGCCTTGCTGTACAAGGCATTCAGGGCATTCGATCCCATTCGAGGCGGGCTGCCGCCCCCTCGAGCTCCCCAGCAATAACTCGGACGGATACGTCTTGACAGAGGTTTTTGACAAGCTGAAAAAAGCAGGGCATCCGCCCTGCTCTTTTCATAGGTCTTTGGCTTTCATTCGGTCCAGCTGTGCCTTTTCGTGCTTACCAGCCTTCAGCCGGCCCGCTCCCCAGGCCGCAGCCACGGCCAGCACGCACAGAAGCCCGGTGATCCCGTACTCCGTTGTCTGCTCCAAGAAGCTGACAGCCAGAAACAGGGCGGCCAGGGCGGCGGGCAACACTGCGCCAAACCCCGGTTTGCGCATCAGTCCCAGGTGATACTGGGCGGCCAGGATGGCAAAGGTGAGCAATAAGACAATGATTTCCTTCATAGCAAAGCCTCCTCACAGATCTTTTGCTTTCATCTGCTCCAGTTCCCTTTTCTTGGCCGCCAGATTTCCCTTGAGCCAAAGCAGGAGAAGAATCAGCGTAGGGAACACCAATATCTTCCAGTCCGCGGGCAGGGAGATCTGACCGCGGGACCAGAGAAAGGCCAGAAGGCCGAACCAGACCAGAGGGACAATGCCTCCCAGAAACCAGAACCGGGGGCTCCGGCGGCTGGCCCAGATGTGAAATGCGAGGACGAGAAACGCGATGACAAGGGTGAGAGCGGGATTCATGCCATTTACCTCCGATCTTGCTTTAATGGTGTGATATTACTGGGTCTGCGGTGCTCCTCTTGCTGGTACCGGTCCAGAATCAGCTTGGCGGTCTCCAGGTCGATGCGGGCGTCCACGGCCAGCCCCTTGATGAAGGCGGAGAAGGGTTCCTCCTCCTTCTGGTCGCTGAGCTCGATCTTCTGGATGAGCTTGTCCAGCCGCAGCCGGACGGTTGGATAGGACACGGAGTACAGCTTGGCGATTTCCTTGAGGGAACCGGATTTGAGAACAAAATTCTTTAAAAACCCGGCGTCCTCCGGCTCTAGATCCAAAATCCAGGCGGGAATCTTATCTAGGTCCATCTCAAGACTCCTTTCACAAACGATTTAACTATATTTAGTATATACTAAATAATATTAAAGTCAAGAGGAAAATAAAATTTAATTTTGCGTTCGAAACGGCGAGTATATAAAAAGAGGGCGCGGCCGGAGCCGCGCCCTTCAGTTTGTCGAAAACCTACGCAGAATAAAATCCGCCTGAGACAGGGCGTCAGAAAAGTCCTTGGACTTTTCTGACGCCCTTAAGAACGCTGGGATCAATTTGCGGTAACGATGCGGACCTTGTCGCCGATGGGGTCGATGTAGACCGTCAGCTTGCTGGAGAAGGCCAGGCAGGCCCGCAGGCGGTCCATGCCGGTTTCCTGGCTGAACCAGCTCTCGGTAGCCGTCTTATAGCACTCCACGCTGTCGGCCACGGCGTAGGTGCGGCCCTTGAGGGTGATATAGTAGCGGCCCTCACGCTCGAAGAAGTCGGAGGGGGAGACCTGCTGGAATTCATTGAGCTGAACGGTGCTGATAATCATGTTGTTCTTACCGGCCACCGCGCCGATGAACTGGCCGTTCTTTCCGCCGTAGCCGGAGCGCTCATTGAACTTGAGCACGTTCCGGTTTTCCAGGGACCAGGAGGTCCTATAATTTTTCTCGGTACCGGTCTGGTTGCCCTCGTCGTCATAAATGGGCTCCTCGGTGACGGTGGTATGGCCCGACATCCAGCCGTAGGTATAGGCGTCGCCGGTGACGTTGTTGAGGACGATGACGTCCACGATGTCGGAACTGTTGCGGTGGGCGGCGGAGATCTGATCCTGGGCGATGAGGCCGTAGTCCAGGCTGGACAGGGGGACCGCCACCTGAGCGCCCTCCCGGAACTGTTCATATACCCGCACGCCGGGGGCCACCTTGTATCCGCCCACCGTCATGGCGCTGGGATCGAAGTCGCCCGGGGCTCTCTGGGCGGTGAGGCGGGAGGCGGTCAGCGTATTTTCATCGCTGGAGGAGAGGAAGCACACCTGATTCAGATTCTTCAGCTTGCTGGCCGAGCCCGTCAGCTCCAGGACGCCGCCGTTGGGCAGGAACAGCTCCGCCGTGGTTTCACCAGTGACGAACCCCAGCGCGGTGGAGCGAGTCTCGTTGGTGGCGGGGAGGATGGCGGCCACCTGGCCGTCCACCGTCATGAGCAGGGACACCTGCTCGCCCGCCGACACCTGATCGGTAAAGTTCCAGGCGCTTTCCAGCACCGGGAAGGTGTGGCCCAGCAGCGTGATGGACGTGGGCGCCTTGGGGCTGGGAGAGGGGTTCTGATATTTACAGGTGAGACGCAGGTCGGACACCAGCAGGGTGTTGGACATGCTGTCGTAGGTGATCACGTCGTAAGGCTGAATCTGAGACAGGCTGATGGTCTGCTGATTCTTCAAAATGGTGTAGCCGGTCGCGCCGCCGGTGAGCCGGTGGAAGTCGGCGGAACTCACCCGGTCCATGACCACCACCGCGTCCGCGTCCGCCGCTGTGGCCGCTGTGGCCGCATAGATGGCGGTCACCTTGCCCCGCAGGGTGAACAGGGTCAGACGGCTGCCCGCGGTGAGGGAGCCGTATCCCTCTGAGTAGGATTTCCCATCGCTGGAGCCGGAGGTGTAGATGGGGGTGTCGGCGGCGATGGTATAGCGCTCGCCGCCCACGGCGGTGAGATAGCTGGGTTCCGCGCTGTCCAGCAGGGAGATGGTCACCGAAGTGCTGTCGTCGGGGACGAAGGTGACGATCTCACTCTGGTCGTTGAGAACCAGCACGCCCCGGCGGCCCACCAGAGCGGTGGGAGCCACGTTCTCCGCGTCGGGGAGATAGGTGCCCTCTGAAGTGCGCACCGCTCCCATGGCGGAGCCGTCGTCGGTCTCGGTGTTCACCGCCAGCAGGACGGTGTCCTGCTTGGACTCGCTGCCCAGGGTGGTGTAATAATCTTTCCCGTCCCCGGTTTTGCAGGAGAGGGCGTTGACAAACAGCTGGGCGGCTTGAGCCCGGGTGAGGGAATCCCCCGCCTTGGCGCTGATCCCGTTTGTGAGTCCGATGGACTCTGCCAGGTTCAGGTAGCCGTCCGGCCACACCGCGCCCACCTTGTCTCCGGAGTACCCCAGTACCCGGATGAGGATGGTAACCGCCTGGGCGAAAGAGAGTTCCTGCTCCGGCAGGAACCGGCCGTCGCCCACCCCGGCGATCAGAGGGGTGCCGGGGGAGGGGGTGGTCCCCTCGCCGGAAGAGGAGCCCCCCGAGCCGGACCCGGAGCCCGGGTCCACTATGGTGGAGGCGGCCAGGTTGATGTATCCCCTGGCCCAGTGGCTGGAGGGCACGTCGGTGAAAATGGTGCGGGTGGAGTGGAGGACCACCTGGTCTCCCAGCCCCATGAAGTTCACCGCCATGGTGCAGAACTGAGCCCGGGTCAGCTTGTCATTGGGGCGGAAGCTGTTGCCCCCCGCGCCGGAGACCACTCCCATCAGGCGCAGGATATCGGCGTTCACCGCCGTGGCGGGGTCGCTCACATCCTGAAAGGAGGAGGCCCCGGCCGCTCCCGCCGGGAGGGGGATTACCAGCCCGGCGGCCAGGGCGGCCGCCAGCAGGGCGTGGATCATTCGATGTTGTTTTCTCATAGATATGTTCTCCCTTACAGCGTTAATCTGCCCGCAGGGCCACCACCGGCTGGAGGCCGGAGGCCTTGATGGCGGGGTACATGCCGAAGATAATGCCCAGCGCCACCGAGATGGCGGCCGCCCCCAGGGTCACCCCGGGGCTGGGAATCAGGATCATATTGAAGGACAGCTTGCCCACGATCAGAGTCCCGATATAGCCTACGACGATGCCGAACAGTCCGCCGATGCCGCAGATCATGGCTGCTTCAATCAAAAATTGGACAATGATGCTTCTGCGCTCGGCGCCGATGGCCTTGCGGATGCCGATCTCCCGGGTGCGCTCGGTGACGGTGACCAGCATGATGTTCATAATGCCGATGCCGCCCACCAGCAGGGAGATGGCGGCGATGCCCCCCAGGAACCGCTGCTGCATGGCGTCGGCCTGGTTCTGCTCCTTCTGGTAAGTCTGGGGGGAGGTGACGCCGTAGCTGCCGTTCTGCTCGCCGATGAGTCCGGAGAGAAAGCCGTTCAGGCTGGTGACCGTGGGGGCGATGGCGTCCGAGTTTTTCACCTTGACCACGAACTGGTCGATGGGCTGGTTGTTGTTGAAATACCGGGTCATGGTGTAGGGGATGAGGATCATCCGGTCCTTGCGCTTGATCTCGTCCAGCAGGTACTGGTCCTCCTCCTTGGTCCCGACCTTCACCCCCTTGGACTTGCTCTCATAGACGCCCACCACCCGGAAGGGGATGCCGTTGATGGTGATGGTCTTGTCCAGGGGGTCGGCGAAGGAGAACAGCTCCTCCGCCGTGGCGGAGCCCAGCACGCACACCTGGTTGAGCTTTTCCATGTCCAGGAAGGACAGCTCCCGTCCCCGGGCAATCTGATAGTCGTTGCACAGGCCGTACTGGTCGTTGCCCAGATAGAGGGTGGTGGCGGTCTGGTAGTCGTCGGTGGGCAGGGTCTTGGAGCCGTAGGAGATCTTGGCGTCGGTGTATACCTGCCCGCTGGGGGTGAACCCCATCACCAGATTGTCCAGGCCCAGACAGTAGTTGTACAGGGACTTGGATACATCCAGGGAGGAATCCCAGGTATAGGCGTAGACCTCGACCGTATTGGTGCCCATGCTCTCGTAGTAGGCCCGCATGGCGGCGTTCTGCCCCTGGGCGTAGGACACCAGGATGATCACCGCCGCCAGGCCGATGATGATGCCCAGCATGGTGAGGGCGGAGCGCCCGATGTTGGAAAAGATGGACTTGGCGGCCATTTTGAATGCCTGGCCCAGCTTCATAGACCCACCTCCTCTCGGGTGCCGTCGGCCACGATGCGGCCGTCGGAGATGCGGACCACCCGGTGGGCGGTGGCGGCGATGCCGTTGTCGTGGGTGATGAGAATGATGGTGGAGCCCTCCTGGTTCAGGGTGTGGAGGATCTCCAGCACATGCCGGCCCGTCTTGGAGTCCAGGGCTCCGGTGGGCTCGTCGGCCATGATGATGGGGGGATGGGTGGCGATGGCCCGGGCGATGGCCACCCGCTGCTGCTGGCCGCCGGACATCTCGGCGGGCTTGTGCTTCCAGCGGGAGTCCATGCCCACCTTCTTCAGGGCCTCCATCACCCGCTCCTCCCGCTGGAAGATGGACACCCCCTGATAGATGAGGGGCAGCTCTACGTTTTCGTAAGCGGTGAGGGCGGGAATCAGGTTGTAGCCCTGGAAGATAAAGCCGATCTCCTTGTTGCGGATGTGGGCCAGCTGCCGGTCGGAGCGGTCGTTGATGTGGGTGCCGTTGAGGATGTAATCCCCGTAGGTGGGGATGTCCAGGCAGCCCAGGATGTTCATGAGGGTGGATTTGCCCGAGCCGGAGGCGCCGATGATGGCCACGAACTCTCCGCGGTCAATGGACAGGGTGACCCCGTCCAGGGCCCGGACCTCGCTCTCCTTCCCCTCGTTGTAGATTTTATAGAGGTCTTTCACGTCAATGAGCATGGCAGTTCACCCCGCTCATCCATAGGCCGATTCGACCAGGTAGTTGACAAAGACCTCCTCGTCCCCGTTGAGGCCGCTCTTGATCTCCACGTTGTAGTCGTCGTTCAGGCCGGTCTCCACCTTCACGGGATAGAAGCCGTCCTCGGGAGAGGGGTACATGGGGGGCTGGCCGGGCTCCGGCTCCGGGATCTCCAGATCCACCGCGTTCTCGGGGCGCTTGTCCGCCCGGATAAAGACCACGCTGTCTGTGCTGCCGTCCTCGCCGGGGATGTTCTTCACGCTCTGCATGGGGACCATCATACAGTCGTCCGACTGGCTGGCCACAAAGGAGTAGTCCAGATACATGCCCGCCAGCAGAGAGCCGTCCTGGTTGTCCACCGTCAGGGTGACGGGGTAGTTGGTCATGCCGTTCTGGCTCTCAGCGGCCCCCATGTTGATGGCGGTGACCGTGCCGATGAAGGTGTTGCCGTTCCAGTCGCTCAGCTCCACCGTCAGGCCGGGCTGGACAAAGGCGATGTTCCGGTCGTCCACGGTGATGTCCACCACCATGTTGGTGGTGTTGGAGATGGTGACCACGGTGTCGCCGCTCTTCACCTCTGCGCCGGGGGTGAGGGTGCAGGAGGTGACCGAGCCGTCGATGGGGGAGACGGCATTGAAGTCGGCCAGGCCCTTCTGGGCGTCGGCCAGCTTCTTCTGGGCCTCGTCGATCTCCTTCTGCTTGGACATGATGTTCTCGTTGATGGTGCTGGAGCCCAGGGTGAGCAGGGCCTCCCCGGCGGACACGTCGGCGTAGTCCATCAGGTTGCCCTGGGACACCACCGGCCCGGCGGCCTTGGTGACGATCTCCCGGGTCTCGTAGTACTCCGTCTTGCCGTTCTCATAGGGGTAGATGGCGGAGCCGTCCGAGGCGGCGAGGGTGGCCGAGGCGTCCATCCCGGCGGTGAGGGTGCCCGGGTTGTCAAAGACAAGGACCGCCTCGAAGTGTACCGCCCCCTCGGGGGAGATGAAGCGGACCTTGTTGATTTTCTCCACGGTGCCGGTGTAGGTGCCCATGACGGTGGGGATGGACACCTGGACGGACTGGCCGGTGTGGATCTGATTTTCATAGGCGTAGCTGAAATACAGGGAGAGCTTCAGCTTCTTGTCGTTGACCAGGGTGGCCACCGAGGTCTCCTTGGCCACCTCCTGGTCGGGCTGGAACTCCTTCACGTTGATGAGCTTGCCGGCGAAGGGGGCCCGGACGGTGAGGTTGTTGGCGTCCTCCAGCAGGGCGGACATCTCCTTGTTCAGGTTGTCCACCTGGGTCTGGGCCTGGGTCACCTGGTCCTGGGCCTCCTGGCTGAAGATGGTGTACAGGGGCTGTCCCGCGGTGACCGTGTCGCCGGGGGAGACAAAGACCTCCTGCACCGTGCCGCCGGCGGTGAGGGTGATGGCGGCGGATTCCTTGGCCTTGGCGTTGCCGCTGCCGGTAACCTTGCTCTGGATGGTGCCGTACTGGACGGGCTGGGTCTGGATCTCGCTGCTGGCGCTGTCCTGTTTGGTCAGAAAGCGATAGAGCAGAAAGCCGCCCGCCGCCAAGGCCACCACAACCGCGCCGGCAATGGCCGCCTGGCGCACCTTGCGCTTGTTGAACTTCGGCTTGGGCCGGCCCGGCGGAGAGGCCGGAGACGCGGCTGGAGCGGACTGGGGAACAGTCACTTCTGGCATAGTATCAAGTCCTCCTAACGTAATGTCTGCCGGGTAAAGCACAAAGCGGTCTACCCACGCGGCACAGCCATGCGGGGCCGCATTTGCAGAACCGTGTATTCTCCTGTTCCATTATAGGTTGCTTTTTCCGGGAAAAGCAATTACAAGGTAATTACAAATGTTTAAGAAACGATTAAGGTTTGCTTGGGACTTTTTTCACATGCCACTATACGTGTTTGTTCCGGCGAAAGCGCGGAAAAATTGCGGAAACCGCCCCGGCACAAAAAACTCCGGCGGTCCGTGAGGACCGCCGGAACGCAGATTGTCAAAAAACCTCTGTTGAGATGAATCCGCTCAAGCTGTGGCGGGGGATCAGACGTTCTGATAGAGGGGGTAGCGGCCGGTGAGCGCCTTTACCTGGGCGCGCAGGTCGTCTACCTTGGAGGCGAAATCGTCCTGGGCGGCCTGGCAGATCAGGCGGCCAACCACCTTCATGTCCTCCTCAGTGAAGCCCCGGGAGGTGACGGCGGGGGTGCCCACCCGGATGCCGGAGGTGACGAAGGGCTTCTCCGGGTCGTTGGGGATGGCGTTCTTGTTGACGGTGATATACACCTCGTCCAGGCGGTGCTCCATCTCCTTGCCGGTGAGATGGGCGGGGCGCAGGTCCACCAGCATCAGGTGGTTGTCCGTGCCGCCCGACACCAGATCCAGCCCGCCCTCCATAATGGTCTGGGCCAGGACGGCGGCGTTCTTGACGATCTGCTGCTGATAGGTCTTGAACTCGGGCTTGAGGGCCTCGCCCAGGGCCACCGCCTTGGCGGCGATGATGTGCTCCAGGGGGCCGCCCTGGGAGCCGGGGAAGATGGCGGAGTTGAGCTTCTTGGCGATGGCCTCATCGTTGCACAGGAGCATGCCGCCCCGGGGGCCCCGAAGGGTCTTGTGGGTGGTGGTGGACACCACGTCGGCGTAGGGGATGGGGGAGGGGTGGCACCCGGCGGCCACCAGGCCGGCGATGTGGGCCATGTCCACGAACAGATAGGCGCCCACCTCGCGGGCGATGTCGGCGAAGGTCTTGAAGTCGATGATCCGGGGGTAGGCGGAGGCGCCGGCCAGGATCATGCGGGGCTTGTGCTTTCGGGCCAGATCCCGCACCTGGTCGTAGTCGATGCGGCCGTCCTTGCCCAGGCCGTAGGCCACCATGTTGTAGTTCTTGCCCGAAAAATTCACCGGGGAGCCGTGGGTCAGGTGGCCGCCCTGGTCCAGGCTCATGCCCAGCACCGTGTCCCCGTGCTGGCACAGGGCCTGGTACACGGCGAAGTTGGCCTGGGCGCCGGAGTGGGGCTGCACATTGGCGTAATTGGCGCCGAAGAGTTTCTTTGCCCGCTCGATGGCGATAGTCTCCACCACGTCCACGCACTGGCAGCCGCCGTAGTAGCGCTTGCCGGGGTAGCCCTCGGCGTACTTGTTGGTAAGGACGGTGCCGGCGGCGGCCAGGACGGCGGCGCTGACGATGTTCTCCGAGGCGATGAGCTCGATGTTCTGCTGCTGCCGGTCATACTCGGCACGGATGGCCTGCCCCACCTCAGGGTCGGCGGCGGTGATAAAGTCCATGACTTCTGTGACCAATGGGAACACTCCTTTTTCTCTGATTCAGCCCGGCATCCGGGCGGTGATATTCCCTATTATAACAGACCGAGCGGAAATTACAACGAATTGTTTCCACAGTTTTTTGAAAGCAGGGCTGGGGGAAACAGATCGTTTTGACGCAGGGTGGGAACAAGATGGATCCGTTTCCGGAAAACGTCCAAAATCCTGTCGAATTTCTTTTTCTGATGTGATATAATAACTTTGTTCGCCCTGTGGGCGCATCTAAACTCTGACCCGTGAGGTGGGACAGTCTATGAAAACCAACGAGGAAGTTTGGAGCATTGTCAACGCGCTGAAAGCGCTCTACCCCGACAGCCTGTGCTCCCTGGAATATGAGAAGGACTATGAGCTGCTGTTCTCCGTGCGCCTGGCGGCCCAGTGCACCGACGAGCGGGTGAACAAAGTCACCCCCGCCCTGTTTGCCCGGTTCCCCACCCTGGAGTCCTTGGCCCAGGCGGATGTGGCCGAGGTGGAGCAGTACATACATTCCACTGGCTTCTTCCGGGCCAAGGCCCGGGACATCGTCCTGTCCTCCCAGATGCTCCTGCGGGACTACGGCGGCAAGGTGCCGGGCACCATGGAGGAGCTCCTGAAGCTGCCCGGTGTGGGCCGCAAGACAGCCAACCTGATGCTGGGGGACGTGTTCCACGTGCCCGGGGTGGTGGTGGCCGACACCCACTGCATCCGGATCACCGGTCTGCTGGGCCTCACCGACGGCTCCAAGGACCCGGTGAAGGTGGAGATGCAGCTGCGGCAGGTGCTCCCCCCGGAGGAGTCCAACGACTTCTGCCACCGGATGGTCCTCCACGGCCGGGCGGTGTGCATCGCCCGCCGGCCCCAGTGTGAGAGCTGTACCCTGCGGCCCTGGTGCGACCACTTTGCAAAAAACAGCCAGCCGCCTTCTGAGTGAGGAAAGGAGCGCCTGACCATGATGGGATACTACACGGGCTTCGGCGCCTTTGACGCCATGTTCACCATTGTCCCTGTGATCGTTGTCATCGGCTTTATCATCGTCTTTGGCGCCATCCTGGTCCGAGGGGTCCAGGGGGCCGCCCAGTGGAAGAAGAACAACGACTCACCGGTGCTGACAGTGGAGGCGGAGGTGGTGGCCAAGCGGCTGGACGTGCAGACCTGGCGCCACGCCGGGGACGAGCATCACATGGGGCACACCTCCAGCCGGACCTACTACTACGCCACCTTCCAGGTGGAGAGTGGGGACCGGATGGAGTTCCAGGTCCCCGACACGGAATACGGCCTTCTGGTGGAGGGGGACCGGGGAAAGCTGACCTTTCAGGGCACCCGCTACCAGGGGTTCCGGCGGCAGTAATCGCCGCTTATAATGTTAATTATGGATAAGGAGCGCGACCTTTTTTTGAAAGCAGTATATCGGTGGACCTTTTACATTCTGGGCATGCTGGTGCTGGCCCTGGGGCTGACCCTGAACACCAAGGCGGGGCTGGGGGTGTCCCCCATCATCTCCATCGCCTTTGCGGTGTCGGAGATCTGGGGCTGGAACTTCGGGGACATGACCTTCCTGCTGTACTCCCTCTTTGTGGCGGGGCAGTTTGTGCTCCGGGGGAAAAACAGCCGGCTCACCGACCTGCTCCAGCTGCCCCTGAGCCTGGCGTTCAGCCGGGTGCTGAACCTGTACAGCGCCCTCATCCCCTATGAGGCGGCGGAACACGGGTTTTTGGCCAACTTCGGCCTGTTGCTGGCGGCCATCTTCTTCACTGGAGCGGGGGCGGCCATCACAGTGAATATGAAGCTGGTCCCCAACCCCGGCGACGGCATCGTGGCCGCGGTGGCGGAGAGGCTGGGCCGGGACCAGGGCTTTGCCAAGAATGTGTTTGACGTGGGCTGCGTGGCGGTCACCTGCGTGCTGGGCCTGCTGGCGGCGGGCCGGATCGTGGGCATCGGCGTGGGGACCATCGCGGCCATGATCGGGGTGGGCCGCTCCATCGCCCTGGTAAACTATTTGGGAAAACAGAAGATGTGTCTGGCGGCGGGGCTGCTCCAGGAGGAGGCCCCCGCCGGCCAGGAGGCATAAAGGAGGAAACATCCATGAAGCGAAGCTATGCGGTCTATCAGGTGGACGCCTTCACCAAGGAAAAGCTCTCGGGCAATCCCGCCGGGGTGGTGCTGGACGCCCGGGGCCTCACCGATGAGGAGATGCGGCGCATCGCCCGGGAGCTGAACAACTCGGAGACGGCGTTTCTCTTTCCGGGAAAACCTGGGGAGTATGACGTGCAGGTGCGCTTCTTCACCCCCGCCAAGGAGGTCCCCGTCTGCGGCCACGCCACCATCGCCTCGCACTATGTCCGGGCCAGGGAGCTGGGGCTGGACAGCGCCCGGGTGGTTCAAAAGTGTGGAGCGGGTATTTTCGCGGTAGACGTGTGTAAGGAGAACGGGGACTGCCGGGTGGTCATGTCCCAGGGCAGGGCCGTTCTGGGGGAGCCCCTGTCCCGGGAGCATCAGGACCGGGTGCTGGCGGCCCTGGGCGTGACCCATGACGACCTGCGGCCGGGCTGTCCCATGGCCTCGGCCTCCGTGGGGTCCCCCAAGCTGATGGTGGTGCTCAGAAGCCTGGACAAGCTGCACAGCCTGACCCCCGACCTGGAGGCCCTGAAGGAGCTGAGCGGCGAGATCGGCTGTAACGGCTATCTGGTCTTTACCCTCCACCCGGGGGAGGAGCCCCTGGTCCACGCCCGGATGTTCGGCCCCGCAAACGGGGTGGCGGAGGACCCGGTGACGGGGATCGCCAACGGCCCCATGGGGGCCTATCTGGTCCGGAACGGGCTGATCCCCGCGGAGGGAGACGAGGTGCGGTTCACCGCCGTCCAGGGGGAGGCCATGGGCCGCCCCGGCTCCATGGAGGTGCGGGTGGCACTGGAGAACGGACAGCCCGGTGAAATCCAAATTGTGGGCGACGCGGTGGTGGCCTTCCAGACCACCCTGGAGCTGGACGCATGAGGGGCGGCAGGCGGGAGCTCCGCCTCACCGGCGGGGACGACCCCAAGTTCCGCGCCCTGGTCCGCAAGCTGGACCGGGAGTATGTGGACCGGTTTGGAGAGACCGCCCTTCAATACCAGCCCTACAACACCTTGGAGAAGATCGAGGCGGCCTGTCTGCTGCTTGTGGACGGCACGCCCGCGGCCTGCGGGGCCATCCAGCCCCTGGACGGGGACGCCGCCGAGCTCAAGCGGATCTATGTCCTCCCGGAGTTCCGCCGCCGGGGCCTGGCCCGGCAGGTGATCGAGCAGCTGGAGCTCCAGGCCCTGTTTCACGGGTATCGGTTCCTGGCCCTGGAGACGGGCCGGGCCATGCCCGAGGCCGCCGCCCTGTACACCAAGCTGGGGTATCAAGAGACCGAGCCCTGGGGGCCCTTTGCCGGGGACAAGCTGTGCCTGTGCATGAAAAAGGAGCTCACCTGATTTTTCGCAGGAAAGGAAGGACGCGCCATGGCCTACCGGCCTCTCGCCGACGAAATACGGCCCAAAACCCTGGATGAGGTGGTGGGCCAGAAGCATATCTTAGGAAAGGACGGCCTGCTGCGCCGGATCATCGAGGGGGGCGACATCCCCAACCTGATCTTCTACGGCCCCTCTGGGACGGGGAAGACCACGGTGGCCAACATCATCGCTCAGCGCACCAACCGCCCCCTCCACCGGCTCAACGCCACCACCGCCTCCATTTCTGATATTAAGGACATTATCGCAGATATCGGGACCCTCCTGGCCCCGGACGGGGTGCTGCTGTACCTGGACGAGATCCAGTACTTTAACAAAAAGCAGCAGCAGTCCCTGCTGGAGTTCATGGAGAACGGGAAGATCACCCTCATCGCCTCCACCACCGAGAATCCCTTCTTCTACGTGTTCGGGGCGGTGCTGTCCCGATCCACCGTGTTTGAGTTCAAGCAGATTACCGCCGAGGACGCCCTCCCCGCCATTGACCGGGGAGTGGACCTGCTCAATGAGCGGCTGGGCGGGAACCTTGTTCTGGAGGACGGGGTGCGGGAGCACATCGCCTCCGCCTGCGGCGGGGACATCCGCAAGGCCATGAACGCCCTGGAGCTGCTCTCCTCCGCCGCCCGGCGGGAGGACGGAAAGCTGCTGATTTCCTTAGAGGACGCCCAGACGGCAGCACAAAAATCCGCCATGCGCTACGACCGGGAGGGGGACAACCACTACGACATCGCCTCCGCCCTGATGAAGTCGTTACGGGGGTCCGACCCGGACGCGGCGGTCCACTACCTGGCCCGGCTGCTGGAGGCGGGGGATCTGATCACCGCCATCCGGCGGCTGCTGTGCTCCGCCAGCGAGGACGTGGGGCTGGCCTACCCCCAGGCGGTGCCCATCGTGAAGGCCTGTGTGGACAGCGCGTTGCAGCTGGGCCTGCCCGAGGCCAAGCTCCCCCTGTCCGAGGCGGCCATTCTCCTGGCCACCTGGCCCAAGTCCAACTCCGCCTGCATGGCCATCGACGCGGCCATGGCGGACGTGCGGGCGGGCCGCACCGGGGACATCCCCCGGGAGCTCCAGAACGTCCACGCCGACTCGGCGGGGATGGAGCGGGAGCAGGGGTACCTGTACCCCCACGACTTTCCCGGCCACTGGGTACGCCAGCAGTATCTGCCCAACGAGCTGAAAAACCGGAAATACTACCAGTATGGGGACAACAAGACCGAGCAGGCCGCCCGGCGGTACTGGGAGGAGATCAAGAAGTAGAGGCTGAACTGCCTCCCCCCCGCTGGGGGGAAGGCTGGAGACAGCGAAAACCGAGAAAGGAAGGAATCAAACCCATGGAATCCATTCGCGTCCTGGTGGTGGAGGACGACCAGGACATCAACAATCTGCTGTGCACCATCCTGCGGGACGGGGGCTATGAGAGCCAGGCGGCCTTCTCCGGCAGCGAGGGTCTCTTGTGGGCGGAGCGGGAGAGCTTCGACCTGGTGCTGCTGGATTTGATGCTCCCCGGCCTCACCGGCGAGCAGTTTATTCAGAAGATCCGGCCCTTGCGCACCATGCCCATCATCGTCCTGTCCGCCAAGGCGGGGCTGGAGGACAAGGTGAATGTGCTGCGCATGGGGGCGGACGACTTTATCCCCAAGCCCTTCGACAATCTGGAGGTGCTGGCCCGGGTGGAGGCCCAGCTGCGGCGGGTGAAGAAGTTCTCCGCGCCCCCCGCCCAGAAGCAGCAGCTCTCCTGCGGGGACTTGGTGCTGGACCGGGACGAGTTCACCGTCACCGCCGGGGGAAAGCCCGTCACCCTCACCGCCCGGGAGTTTGAGATCCTGGCCCTGCTGATGGAGTACCCCAAGAAGGTGTTCACCCGGGAGCAGATCTACCAGCATGTGTGGGGGGAGGACTACTTCGGGGACGACAACACCGTCAACGTCCACATCAGCAACCTGCGCTCCAAGCTGGGCAAGGCCAGCGACCGGGAGTATATCAAAACCGTCTGGGGCATCGGCTTTAAAATGGCGGAGGTGTGAGTTTCATGGATATCCATGTGAACGACGTGCTGAAGATGAAAAAGGCCCACCCCTGCGGCAGCCAGGAGTGGCTCGTCCTCCGGGTGGGCATGGACTTCAAGCTCCGCTGCCAGGGCTGTGGCCGGGAGGTGATGCTCCCACGGAGCAAGGCGGAGAAGAGTATCCGGAAGGTGTTCCGGGATGGGGCTTCGGTGGAGGTTTAGTTTTTTGCAGGGGAGTTTCGGCGCCCGCTCTTTATAAGCCTTCCCCCTGGGGGGAAGGTGGCTGGCCGAAGGCCAGACGGATGAGGGGGCGATGATCGGATTGTTTCGTTCGTCGCAGGAGGAGTTTCTCCGCTGTGATGGCGAGCAGGGTTCCGCCCTGCGGGGCGGGTTCCTTTCTGCCCGGGCAGAAAGGAACCAAAGAACCGCCAAGGGGTGGGCTCAGGATGGGCACTCACGTGCCCATATTCGCCCGCCCCCTGGACCCCCATTTTACGGGGGCCGCCAATTAGGCAGCTTTGGCGGTCATCGCAAAGGCGCGGGTGGACAGAGGATTGGCTTCCGGTCTATGACCGCTGCCGCTGAGTTTCCGGTAACCTTTGGGTGGTACCCCTACCGGTTGGAAGCGCGCCTTTTGGGCTGGTGGGGCTCAAGTTCGGCTCAGAGGGACGGCGTATCCCAAGATGCTTCCGGATCTCCGTAGGGGCGACCCTTGCGGTCGCCCGTTCATGTGTGAGACGGCGCGTCCAGGAGGCCGCGCCCTACGGAGAAGAGAACCGCACAGGAGACGGGCGGCCACATGGGGCCGCCCCTATGGCGGAAAGCAAACCGTGAGCGTTAGCTCGGCAAACCCAGGCGCAGTCGTGAAACCGCACCAGCGGCAATTTTTGCAGACCCAGGGCCCAGTGGCCCGGCGGGAATTTAGACACCCACTCAGATTTTGCGCGCCGGAAATATTGCAAGACCTAACAAGTACGCGTTCCCCGTAATGGGGTCCGGGGAAAGGCGAATATGAGCGCGGAGCGCTCATCCTGAGCCGTCCCCGGTGGCGTTTTGGTTAATCTCTCCCGTACTCCCGGCGAAGCCCAGCGCAGCGGGTTCGCCGGGAAGAGGAGGAGCAAGGGAGCGGGCGCAGTTTTCGCCGTCAGGCGGAAACGGAGACAAGCGGACTTTGCGACGACGAGCCGCCATGGGCAAAGTAACTCGCCGCCCGCAGGCGGCGAAATCCCCCGCGAACATGTGATTTATTTTGTGAAACGGAAGAAAGGAAATCAAACCATGCGTTACGACAGCGACATTTTATACCGTCCCCCCGGGGAGTGGAAGAGCTACCTCCTCCAGTGCACCATCGGGTGCTCCTACAACAAGTGCACCTTCTGCGCCATGTACAAGGAGAAGAAATTCCGCATCCGCCCGGTGGAGGAGATTCTGGAGGACATCGACATGGCCCGGGACTACTACGGCCCGGGGCTCAAGCGGGTGTTCCTCATGGACGGGGACGCCGTCATCATGAAGACGGACGACCTGATCCGGGTGCTGCGCAAGCTGTACGACACCTTCCCAGCCCTGGAGAAGGTGACCACGTACGCCGGCCCCCGGAGCACCCTGGCCAAGAGTCCGGAGGAGCTGAAAGCTATTCGGGAGGCGGGCCTCAACCGGGCCTATCTGGGGGTGGAGAGCGGCAGCGACGCCGTGCTCAAGGCCATCAACAAGGGGGTCACCGCCGCCCAGATGCTGGAGGCGGGACAGAAATTGGTGGCCGCCGGCTTTGACCTGTGGGCCATTATCATCATGGGCCTCACCGGCCAGGACGGGGACTGGGAGGAGCACATCCTGTCCACCGCCAAGATGATCAACGCCATGAAGCCCCGGCACCTGTCCGCCATGACCTTCGCCCCCGCCAAGGGCACCCCACTGGGGGAGGATGTGCTGGCGGGCCGCTTCAAGGTGTGCACCCCGGACCAGATCCTGGAGGAGTGCCATCTGCTCATTGAGCACCTGGATGTGGACCCGCTGCATTTCACCAGCAACCATGCCTCCAACTACCTGCCTCTGAAGGGCGGCCTGCCGGAGGACAAAGAGAAGTTCCTGAAGTTGCTGGATGAGGCCCTGGCGGGCAAGATCCGCCTGCGCAAGACCTTGAATCGGGGAATTTGAGCGGAAGAGGACTGAGCGGGGCCGGGACGAGCGGGCCGCGGTAAAGCGCCCTCTGACGGGAAAAATAAAACTGCATCTGCAAGCCGATGCATTGGCGGGCATTCGCGTTTTAAGGCGGTCCCGAAAAGTTAAACAATATTTTCTTGATAAATGGTTCAAGCGGCCGAAGGGGCTTGTTGTCTGTGAATGGCAGGCGGCAAGTCCTTTACCTTTGCGTCGATTCCGCACTGTGGGAAACCAACAGGCGCCTCATATCCTGGGGGAGAGGCTGAGTAAATTCCAGCCGGATTCCGGTGATGGGATGGAGGAAGGCAAGGCGGGCCGAGTGGAGCGCTGGTCTGGAGATCAAACTGGATTCTGTTCCGTAGAGAAAGTCTCCCACCAGGGGGTGGCCTAGATATGCCATGTGGACCCGGATCTGGTGAGTACGTCCGGTCTCCAGTTGAAGTCGGAGCAAGGCGTAGGGCCCGGCCTGCCGCAAGGCCTCATAGTGGGTACATGCGTATTTTCCATCCGGCCGGACCATCTGTTCTACCAGCGATCCCTCACAAGGGCCAAGAGGAGCGTCAATGGTGCCGGAGGGCGGGGTGGGGGTTCCGGCACAGACAGCCAGGTAGGTCCGCTGAAAGTCGGGCGTGTGGAGCTGACGCTTCAGCACCTCCTGGGCGTGGGGATGGCGGGCCACCACCAACAGGCCGGAGGTCCCCCGGTCCAGGCGGTGGACGGGGTGAAAGTCCCCCTCTTCACCCTCCTGATCGTAATAATTAAGCAGGAAATTGCCTATTGTATCATCAAAGTGGCCTGGTCCGGGGTGGACCGCCACCCCCGGCGCCTTATTGAGTACCAGCAGGTCCTGGTCCTCGTACACAATGTCCAGAGGGCCAGGGGCGGGAACGATGCCGCTGCGCCGCTCCGAATCGGAGAGGCGGACAGACAGCACCTCCCCTGCTTTGGGGATGTACCGGGTATTGACCCGGCGGCCGTCCACCAAAATTCCATCTTCCAACCACTTGATTCTCCGCACCACGGTGCCGGACAGGCCCAGATGGCGTTTGAGCAGGGTGTCCACCTTGATCCCGGCCAGTTCCGGCCCAATGGGCAGCTCCAGACGGCGGCTCATAGCTTTTTGGACCAGCGGTACAGGTGGAACATATAGAAGGCGCAGTGGAGTACCAGCACAACGGGAGTGATCACCATCCAAACGAGTTCTCCCAACACCAGAGCAATCACAAAGGGGACCCACAGCAGCCACAGCGTCCAGTACCAGCTGTCATAGGCGGCATGGGTACGGATGGCAATGCTCCGCTCGTCCCGCTCGGCCCGCTCCACCTCCCGCCGGTCCTCGGGTTTCATAGCCGCCATGGCCAGGGGGAGAAACAGACTGCCGCCTCCCAGACCGATCAGCGCCCCGCCCAGGCCGGCGCACAGGCCCACACCCCCCGCAGGCAGTTGTTCGTCCAAAATAAATACGATGCCAAACAGGACCAGACCCAGCACCACAGCGGCGGCCGGTACGATCAAATTCTTTTTCATGTGGACTCCTCCTCAAACAGAAATACTTCCTCAATGGTAAGCCCGAAGTACCGGGCGATCTTGTGGGCCAGGAGCAGGGAGGCGTTATACCGCCCGTTCTCCAGGGAGATGATGGTCTGGCGGGTGACGTCCACCGCCTCGGCCAGCTCCGCCTGGGAGATGCGCCGCTCCTTTCTCAGTTCTGCAATCCGGTTGGTCAAGCTCTCGCCTCCTTTAAGACTGGTAAAGCTCGCTTTACAATTTTAGTATAGCACGCTTTACATATATGTCAAGCCCGCTTTACGTATTTCTGCAAAAAAATTTGCCCAGCCGGTTTTCACCGGCGGGGCAAACGGAAACGCGATGATTTCAAGACAGGTGCAGGCCGTAAAATCCCACCAGGGAGAGGGCCATCAGGCCGATGGTCACAAGTTCGATGGGGATGCCCTGGAAACTCTTGGGGCAGCTGGTGAGACTGACTTCCCGGCGCAGGCCGGCCAGACACATCAGAGCCACCGTTGCCCCTGCGCCGCCGAAGAAACCAAAGAGAAGGGCGGCCCCCAGACCGTACCCCCGCTGGGCGATGAGCAGCGCCGCGCCCATGGCCGCGCAGTTGGAGGTGATGCTGGCCAGATTCTCATCCATTCGCCGGGAGAGCTCCGGCACACAGTTTTTCAAAAAGTACCGCAGGCCGGCTACCACAGCCGGTCCCACCAGGGCAAAAACCAGGGTTTGAAAGTAGCCCAGCGCAAAGTGCTGGAGCAGCTGGTCCAGCAGCCAGGACAGCAGCGCCGTGAGGGTCGTCACCGCCGTTAAACTGACGCCGGTGCGCCAGGCATCCAGCGGGTCCTGAAAGGCCTTGGTCCGGGTGCCAATGCCCAGACAGTTGACCAGAATAAAATTCTCCGACAGCAGGGCGGCCACCGCCACGCCTGCCAGCTGAAATGCGGTCATTCCCTGCCGCCTCCTTTCCCACGCCGGGAGCGGTCAAACTTCGCCGTCCACATAATCGACGCCCCCTTCCGTATCCAAATTGGCCACGATGGCCAGGGCCTGGTTCACACAGGCGGTCACCGCCTCCGAGGTGGCAGTGGCGCCCGAGGCCGCGTCCACAGAGTTGTTCCCCGCAGTGCGGATGGTGCCCGATTTGCCCACATACTGGTCCAGATATTCCTGCGTCATGGCGTCGGTTCCCACGCCCTCGGTCTCCTGATGGCTGGTGACGGCCACGCCGGTGACCTCGCCGTTGGTGTTGACGCCCACCACGGCGGTCATCAGGCCGCCAAAGCCGTGGGCCTGGACCTCCACACAGTAGCCCACCAGGCCGCTGTCGTTGTAGCCCGCCGTAATGCTCAGGGCCCCGGAGGCATAGTAGGGGGTCTCCGTGCGCATGGTAGCCTGGGGCATGACCTGATCCAGCAGGGCCTCCTGGGCCTCGGTCTCGGCCCGGACGGCGGCATAGTCGGTGGCCCGGTGGACGCCGAAGATCATCAGGCACACGGCCAGGAACACGCCGCCCAGGGCCGCCCACTGGCGCACCTTGCCCTTGAGCTCGTCCAGATAGCCCTCGCCGGGCATGGTGCCGTCCCCGGCCCGGGCCAAGAATTTCAGCTTAGGCGGGACAAAATGGATGGCGGAAAGGCTCTCCTTCAGCTGCTGTCCCCAGGAGCGGACCAGAGCGAAGCGCCCCATGCCGAAGCGCCGGGGGATGGCGGCCCGGTCCATGAGCCACACACAGCAGTTCATGGTCAGAATGGCCCAGCCCACTCCGTCGGGGTAGGAGCCGAAATAGCGGAGCAGTACGGTGAGCACGCCGCAGCCCACGCCAAAGATGGTCTGCCCCAGAGGGGTGACCGGGGTGGTGGTGTAGTCAGAGGCCATAAAGACGGCCCCCATTACCAGCCCGCCGCAGCACAGCTGGGCGGTCATCCAGGCCAGCGCCCCCGCGTCCCCACGGGGGAACAGGAGGGTAAGCAGGGCCACCGTCCCCAGATAGGCCAGCGGAATCCGGGGGGTGATGACCCGCCGGGAGACCAGATACAGTCCGCCCAGCAGCAGCATGAGCACGGGGACGCCTCCCATGGCGCCGCCGTGCTGGCCCAGCAGCATCTGCCCCAGGGTCAGGTCCGGCACCGCTCCGGTGTGGAGGACGGCCATGGGGGTGGCGGAGGAGGCGGCGTCCACGCCCTGGATCAGGCCGGGCCGTTGGAACGCGTCCACCCAGCTGGTCATCAGGCCGGGGAAGGTACACAGCAGGGTCCGCCCCGCCAGGGCGGGGTTGAGGAAGTTGCGGCCCAGCCCTCCATAAAACTGCTTGACGATGACAATGGCAAACAGGCCGCCCAGGACAGGGGCCCAGTAGGGAGCGGTGACCGGAAGGCTCATAGCCAGCAGCAGGCCGGTGACGCAGGCGGACAGGTCGCCGATGGTATTGCTCTGTCCCCGCAGGCGGCGGTAGCCGTACTCGGCCAGCACACAGGTGCCCACGGATACCGCGGTCAGAGCCAGTACCCGGACGCCGAACAGAAAGACCGCCATGGCCAGGGCGGGGATCAGGGCGATGATCACGTCCAGCATGGTGGAGGAGATGGTGGCCGGCTGGGCAATCTGGGGGGAGGTCCGGTGAATGGTGGGTCCGTTCATGCCTGTTTCCCTCCTTCCGCCAAAATGGTCCGTGCCTGCCGCACCAGATCCGCCAGGGGGATATGGGACGGGCAGATATAGCTGCAGCAGCCGCACTCCATGCAGTCCTCCAGATGGAGCTGAGGAAGCCGGTCGGTCTCCCCCATGCGCACCGCCCGGTAGACAAAGGCCGGGTTCAGATTCATGGGGCAGGAGGAGACGCAGTGCCCGCACCGGACGCACACCGTCTCCGGCTGATCCGCGCCGCCGTGCTCCTGTTTGGTCAGGCACAGCAGGGCGTTGGTGTTTTTCACCACCGGGGCCTCCAGATCCGTCTGGACCGTCCCGGTCATGGGCCCGCCGGTGAGGATGATGGCCGGCTCCTCCTTCAGGCCCCCTGCCGACTCCAGCAGGCAGCGCAGAGGGGTCCCGATGGGCACCCACAGGTTCCGGGGCCGGGCTACGGCCCCGCCGCTCACTGTGACCGCCCGGTGGGTGACGGGCTGCCCCTCCAGAAGGGCGGCGCGGACCATATAGGCGGTGGCCACATTGAACACGGCGCACTTCACGTCCACGGCCGACTGGCCCGGGGGCACCTCCCGGCCGGTGATGGTGCGCACCAGCTGTTTTTCCATCCCCAGGGGATAGCGGGTCTCAATGGTGACCAGTTCCACCGAGCGGCGCTTCCGGCGCAGGCGGCGCTCCAGAAACTCCACGGCATTGAGCTTGTCGCCCGCCACCACCAGCACCGCCCGGTCCGCCCGCAGCAGCTGGGAGAGCATCTGGACCGACTGGAGCACCTGATCTCCGTGTTCCAGCAGCAGCCGGTGGTCTGCCGTCAGATAGGGTTCGCACTCCGCGGCGCTGACGATCAGGGTGTCCACCCGGCCCACCGACCGGGCGATGCGCAGGTGGGTGGGGCTGGCGCCTCCGCCCATGCTGGTGATGCCCGCCTGACAGATGCGCTCCAGCACCTGGGCCCGATCCATCCGGGACCAGTCCATGGGCTCGGGCAGGTCGGGACAGGGGGTGTCCTGGCCGTCATTGTCGATGACGATGGCGTCCCACCGGCCGCCCCAGGGGTGGGGACGGGGCTCGATGGCCCGCACCCGGCCGGAGACGCTGGAGTGGACGTACACGCCCCCCTCCTCCGGCTTGGCGATCACCTGGCCCACGGTCACCTTGTCCCCCGGCTGCACCACCGGGACAGCCCCGCCGCCGGTGCACATGGTCAGGGGGATGGCTACCTGCTTGGGGGACTCCTCCAGAGGCATGATGGGCTTGCGCCGGGTGCTCTCCTTATAAGAAGCGGGGTGGACCCCGCCTAAAAATCTTCGCCGCATGGCAGACCTCCCCGGGCCCCGGGCGTGAAAATGACCCGCCGGCCCGTATTTTGTCATAGGTTCGTATCATTCCTATGATACTCACCCGAGGGGGCTATGTCCAGCCTGCGGAACGAAAATTTACATTTTCGTATCAAATTTGCCGTGAGAGAGGGAAAGCAAGACGTTTTTTGTGGGAATTTTCCCCCGTTGGAATCTTTTCAGCGCGGGAACCAGTCCTGAGAGGAACTGGGCGAGACGCGCCGGGACAAAGTTTCCAAAATTGCCTCAAGCGGCGTTTCTGAAACCGTCCCAACGGGCGCGGGTTTCTGGATTGCAGCGAGCGCCGCGGTTCGCTTTCCTTCCGCATAGTGTCCCTTGGCGCCCTGAAACGGGGTCAAGACGCAAAAAAGGGGAAAAACCTCAGGTTTTTCCCCATGGCAGGCGGCTGACAGGCCAAAAAGGCGGGCGGGCCGGGCTTAATCCCAGTCCCAACGGCCATGGCTCCAGTCCCGATCCCAGTCGCTCTCCAGCTCTGTCACCTGGCCGAAACTGTCCAGCTCCACTTCGTACCAGGTCCCATTGTTGGAGATCTGGAAGCTGTACTCGTTCCAAAAGCCCTCCCGATCCACGCTCTGACCCACGATGTCGCCCCCTCCGGCGGTGGAGAGGGCGATCTCCCGGGCCTGATCCATATCCACCCGCAGCAACAGGGACGCCAGGAATGCGATTCCTAAAATTCCTAACGCCGCCGCGCCTGCTGCCAGCAGGATCTTTTTCTTCTTCCCGTCCAGCCGCGTCCCGCGCAGCTGCAATTCCTTCGTCATTGTCGGTTCCCCCTGTATGTCAAGATTCAGGCCGGCGGCCCTTCTATTTTAGAAATGCGGCAGAGGGGCTGTTTATTGCACCGAACAGAAAAAAATGTGTAAACTGAAAGAGCCGGCCGCATTCAAATGCGGCCGGCTGGGATTTTTACTTGAGTTAGGAATATTTTCGGTCCAGCCGTTCGACGATGTCCCCAATGACGCCATCGTCACAGTGGCACAGGATCTGGGCTCCCCAGTCCTTCACCTCCTGGGCGCAGTTGGCGGGGGCAAAGGGGATGGCGGACAGCTCCAGCATGGGGATGTCGTTCTGGTTATCCCCCACGCAGTAGAGATTCTCCCGGGGGATGTGGAGCAGCTCCAGCAGCTGGGCCACCATGCCCCCCTTGTTGCAGCCCCGGTGGGTGATCTCCAGGTAGTAGCGGTTGGAGAAAATGGCCTCATACCGGCCGGGACAGTGCTCCTCCAGCCAGGACCGGGCCTTCAGCAGCTCGTCGTACTCCTGCTGGACGATGGCCTTGGTCCAGGGGGAGGGCATGTCCGGGATGGCCCGCTCCTCATAGTCGGTGCCCACCTTCTTCATGTGGGCGTCGGTGACGGCGTTGGGGCGGTAGACGTAAATATCCTCCCCATGGTAGGCCTCCAGCCCCAGGGAGGGGATGGCCTCCATGAGGGCGGCGAAATCCTTTGGAGCCCTGGGGTCCAGCAGGGTCTGCACCAGCATCTCCTCCCGCTGAAAATCGTAGATGGCGGAGCCGTTGGACAGCACCACCGGGGCGTTGATGGGGGCCAGGTGCGCATATGGAGCGAAGGTGCGGTGGGCCCGCCCGGTGGCTACCGTGAAGCGCCCGCCCTCCTGAATCCAGTACCGGATGGCCTCTATATTCCGGGGCGGCACCCGGTGCTGAAAATCGTATAAAGTATCGTCAAAGTCGCTGACCAGCAGCAGACCGTCAAATTTCCCCACGGAGGCAGCCTCCCTATCCACTCCCGGGAGGACAGCGGAACTACCTCTTTTCCCAAATGTCCTGCCCCAGGATATATTTTTTCATGGGCTGATACAGAAACGCCGCAATGACCAAGGCGATGATGGTGTTGGGCAGCATGTAGGAGCCGTTGTAGACGATGGAATAGAGCTCCGGACTGGTGAATGTCCACTGCATAAATGCGGTAGGGACCAAAATTTTATAGATGGTCACGCCGCTGATATAGTGGACCAAGAAGCGCCCGGCACAGCCCACAATCGTGCCCGCAAAAATGCCCCACTTTTTGCCTCGAAACAGCCCGGCTAACCCAAGAGGAGTAAAGGCCACCAGGTAATCCAGCAGCATGGACTGCCAGCCCCAGGCGTATGCCCCGTCAAAAATCAACTGGAGCAGGCCGAACACAAAGCCGGCCATCAAGCCGGGCCCCAGCCCCCAGCGCACCGCAAACAGGATGATGGGGAACATGGCTGGAGTCAGAGAGCCGCCGTTGGGCAGCTCCATCAGCTTCAGATAGCTGAGAATCTGGGCCAGGGCTATCATAATGGCTCCCTCGCACAGCATGCGTACGCCGAGATGAGATCGTGTCATAGTTGTCAATTCCTCCTAAAAATGTAGAATACCGCAGGACAGCCCAACGGGTCTTGCGGTACGAAAAGAAGGAACATGACAACGCACATCCATTCACTTCCTACGCCGGCATTACCCGGATCAGGTTTAAGGGACCGGAGGCTGCGCTTTACCTCTGCATCTCAGCCGGGAATGGCTCCCAGCGCCCCTGTGTTGGAGTTTTCTGCGGTTTGTCCTATTGTATACTGGAAAGCGAATCCTGTCAAGACAGGGAGCGGGGGACCGCACTGCGGTCCCGCTCAGGCTGTCAAAAAAGTCCAAGGACTTTTCCGACAGCCTGAAAAATGCCGTTACTTTCCCGCCGCTGCGCGGCGGAAAAGTCCTCGCTGCGCTCGCTGAACGCCTTGCCAAGCAAGGCATTCAGGGCATTTGATCCCACTCGAGGCGGGCTGCCGCCCCCTCGAGCTCCCCCGCCAATACTCGGGCGGATTCGTCTAAACAGAGGTTTTTCGACAAGCAGAGCGGGACCGCCGATGCGGTCCCGCTCTGCATTTCAGGACGTCATTACTGTTTATTGGGCAGCACGGAAGCAATCGCGCCTGCAAAGGCGGTGAGGGGCATGGTCTGGAGGACCACCCGGCCCGGTCCGGTGACCACCGTGTTGAACACGCCTTCCCCGCCGAAGAACATGTTCTTTACCCCTTTGACCGCCCGCACCTCCAGGGTGCAGGTGGCGTCCATCATGGCCAGGTTTCCGGTGTCCACCACGATGCTCTGCCCCGGAGCCAGGTTATATTCCACCGCGTGGCCGTCGATCTCCAGGAAGGCGGTGCCGCGGCCGGAGAGCTTCTGCATGATAAAACCCTCGCCGCCGAAGAAGCCGCCCATGGCCTTCTTCTGGAAGAAGACGGACAGCTCCACCCCGGCCTCCGAGGCCAGAAAGGCGGACTTCTGCACCGCAATGGGGTGGCTGGGGTCGATCTGTACCGCCCGGATGGAGCCGGGGAAGGTGGAGGCAAAGGCGATCATGCCCGGGCCGCCCCGGGGCGTATAGATGTTCTGGAAAATGGACTCCCCGGAGAACATCCGGCCAAAGGCCCTGCCCAGGCCGCCGGCGGAGGTCTCCATCTCCATATTGGGGGACATCCATACCATGGAGCCCTTCTCCGTAATCATCGGCTCTCCGCTCTCCAGGTCGCAGATGACCACCGGCATGGGCTCGCCCTGAATCTCATATTTCATCCTGCGTCACAACCCTTCCTTATTTCAGATAGGAGTGAGGAGATAGGAGATAGAAGTTGGAGAACGTGCGCCGGGCCCCGGCATCTCCTATCTCATAATTCCTATCTCTCTCGCCCTCTGTGCTTTCAGTATATCGGATGGCTCCCCCTCTGACAAGACGGCCTTCATAAAATGTTTACTGCTTTTTCAGGGAGCTTTCAGTTCACTGGGGTAGGATAGACCCGTGACTGAATACGAGGAGGTCCTGTCCTGTGATCGAAGTACGCGACCTGGTCAAGCGGTACGGCCGCCATCTGGCGGTGGACCACCTGTCCTTTACCGTGCCGGACGGCCAGATTTTCGGATTCCTCGGCCCCAATGGGGCGGGGAAATCCACCACCATGAACCTGATGACCGGCTACCTGGGCCCCACGGAGGGGGAGATCCTGGTGGACGGACACAGTGTCACCCGGGAGCCGGAGAAGGCCAAACAGGCCATCGGCTACCTGCCCGAGCAGCCGCCCCTGTATCTGGACATGACGGCGGAGGAGTACCTGGAGTTCGCCGCCCGGCTGAAAAAGGTGCCCAAGGGGGACCGGGGAGAGCAGACGGCCCGGGTGATGGAGCTCACCGGCATCACCGGCGTGCGGGGCCGGCTGCTGCGCAACCTGTCCAAGGGCTACCGGCAGCGGGTGGGCCTGGCCCAGGCCCTGCTGGGTTTCCCCAAGGTGCTGATTCTGGATGAACCCACCGTGGGCCTGGACCCCCAGCAGATCATTGAGATCCGCACCCTGATCCGGGACCTGGCCCGGCAGCACACGGTGATTTTAAGCTCCCACATCCTCTCCGAGGTGCAGGAGGTGTGCGACCACCTGCTCATCATCCACCACGGGAAGAAGGTGGCCGCCGGCACCCCGGAGGAGCTGGAGCGCTCCCTGGCCCCCACCCCCGCCCTGGAGGTGTCCGCCGCCGCGCCCCAGGAGCAGGTGCGGGACCTGCTGGCGCCTCTGCCCGGATTGACCGGCCTGACGCCTCTGGCCGCCAAGGAAGCAGGGGTGTGCTCCTTCCGTCTGGAGGCGGAGGAGGGGGCCGACCTGCGGGAGGCGGTGTTCCGGGCCTTTGCCCGCTCTGACCTGCCCCTGCTGGAGCTGCGCCGGGACGCTATGACCCTGGAGGACATCTTCCTGAAGCTGACCTCCGACGACGTGTCCGCCCCGTCGAAGCCCGCCGGTCCGGGAGGCGGGCCGGGTACCGGAGAAGAATCTGCGCAGGAGGAGGTGGAGGAGGCGTGACCGCCATCTACAAGCGGGAGCTGAGCTCCTATTTCAATTCCATGATCGGCTATGTGTTCATCGCCGTGCTGGTGTTCTTCACCGGCATCTACTTTATGGCCTACAACCTGTACAGCGGCCTGCCCCAGTTCTCCTACACCCTGTACAGCCTCATGACCATTCTCATGTTTGCCATCCCCCTGCTCACTATGAAGTCCATGGCGGAGGAGCGGAGAAGCCGCACCGACCAGCTGCTCCTCACCGCCCCCGTGTCCCTCACCGGGGTGGTGATGGGCAAGTTTCTGGCCATGGCCACCGTCTTCCTTATCCCGGTGGCCCTGTGCGCCTTCTGCCCCCTGATCATCGCCATGAACGGGGAGGCCCGGCTATTGTCCGACTACGCCGCCCTGCTGGCTTTCTTCCTGATGGGCTGCGTGTTCATCGCCATCGGCATGTTCCTCTCCTCCCTGACGGAGAGCCAGATCATCGCCGCCGTGAGCACCTTCGCCGTGCTGCTGGTGCTCTTTCTCTGGGACGACCTGGTGAGCTTCCTGCCCTCGGCCCTCAGCTCCCTGCTGTCCGCCTTCTCCTTCACCCAGGTGTTCTACAACTTCGTGCAGTACAGCATGTTTGATCTGAGCGGGCTGGTGCTCTACCTGTCCCTCACGTTCCTGTTCCTGTTTTTGACCGTCCAGACGCTCCAGAAGCGCCGCTGGGCTTGAGGGAGGTGTGCAGCCATGAAAAAACCTGCTGTCAATTCCAAAGCCCTGCGCCAGGGGGGATATCTGGCCGCCGTCACCGCCGCCGTAGTGGCTCTGGTGGTCCTTGTCAATCTGGTGATGGGGCAGCTGCCCTCCAACGTGACCGAGTTCGACCTGACGGACAACAGCCTCTATGAGATCACCGACACCTCCCGGGATTTCCTGGCCTCCCTGGACCAGGATGTGGAGATCGTGGTGCTGGCGGAGGAGGACGCCACCGACGAGCGTATCTTAAAGTTTCTGGACCGGTATACCGCCCTGTCCGACCACCTGAGCGTTACCTATGTGGACCCGGTGGCCCACCCGGACCAGGCCAGCCAGTATGACGCCCAGTCGGACAGCCTGATCGTCCGGTGCGAGGCCACCGGCAAATCGGAGACCATCTCCTACTCGGACATCATCACCTGCTCCTACACCAGCTACTTCTCCATGACGGAGGACGCCTTCGACGCCGAGGGGCAGCTCACCTCCGCCGTCAGCTATGTGACCAGCGACGCCAACCGCACCGTGTACACCGTCACCGGCCACGGGGAGGAGGACCTGTCCTCAGTGATCACCGACGCCATCGACAAGGCCAACCTGAATCTGGACAGCGTCAGCCCCCTCTTCAACGGCTCAGTTCCCGAGGACTGCGACCTGCTCGTTGTCAACGGCCCGGCCACCGATCTGTCCGCCGATGAGTTGACTATCCTCCAGGACTATCTGGCCGGGGGCGGGCAGATGGTCTTCCTGGCGGGAGATACCCTGGATTCCCTGCCCAACTGGGAGGCCCTGCTGGAGAGCCGGGGCTTTGACCTGGTGGACGGCTATATCGCCGACCTGTCCAACTACTATGTACAGTTTGGCTCTCCCTTTGTAATCCGCGGAGTGCTGAACACCGGCAGCAGCGTGGCCTCCGGGGTGGACAGCGACGCCCTCACCTATCTGGAAAATACCCGGGGATTCCTGTCCCTGGAGGACACGGAGGAGGCCGCCTGGACCATCACCGAGTTCCTGTCCACCACCAGCGACGCTCTGGCCGTGACGGCGGACGGAACCCAGACCTCCGGCGCCTACCTGCTGGGGGCGGTGTCCGAGGGGGACGACGGGGGGCGGATGACCGTCATCGGCTCCACCTCCTTCCTGGATGGGACCCTCCTGTCTCAGAACCCCAGTCTGGCCAACCAGACCCTGTTTGTCAATGCGCTGACCGCCGGCTTTGACGATGTGAGCAACCTGTCTATCCCGTCCAAGAGCCTGGCCGTCACCTATAACACCATTCAGAATCCCGGACTGTGGAGCACCGCCTATATCATTGTTCTGCCCATCGGCATTCTCCTGTGCGGCTTCCTGTTCTGGCTCAAGAGGAGAAAGCTATGACCAAACAGACCAAAACCCTTGCGGTCCTGGCCGCCGCCATTGTGGTGTGCGGCGGGGCCTACGCCGCCCTGCGGGTGTGGAACGACCAGCAGGCCCAGGTGGACGACGCCGTCTATGTGACCCAGCTGTCCGACCTCACCGCCCTCTCTTTGACCAACGGCCAGGGGGAGCTCTCCTTCACCAAGGCGGAGGACGTCTGGCAGTACGACGGGGACGCCTCCTTCCCCGCCGGCCAGGAGGCGGTGGAGGATCTGGCGGAGCAGATAGGCTCCCTGGCCGCCATCCGGGTCATCGACGACCCGGAGGACCTGTCCGCCTACGGCCTGGATGAGCCCGCCCTCCAGGCGTCGGTGACCGCCGGAGACGGGACCGCCGTCACCCTTCTGCTGGGGGACATGTCCGACAGCTACTGCTACGCCAAGCGGACGGACTCGGATACGGTCTACACCATCTCCACCGACCTGCCGGAGAACCTGGAGTCCCTGGAGCTGCTGGACCTGGCCGCCATTCCCGGCTTCCCCGACCTGGGGACGGACACCATCTCCTCCCTCACCTGGGAGAGCGGCGGGACCACCCTCACCCTGACCAAGACAGAAACTGAGACGGCCGGCGCGGAGAGCGGGGACAGCTCCTCCTCGGAGAGCGCGGAGGAGACGGAGCCCGCCTGGGACGTGAACGGGACGGCCATCCCCTCGGACAACAGCGCCTTCACCAGCCTGATGGCCCAGCTCTCCTCCCTGGCCTTCGACGCCTGCTATGACTACAAGGGGGAGGCGGACACCCTGGCCGCCTGCGGCCTGGATACCCCTGTGGGGGTGCTCACCGTCACCTACGGCGAGGGCGAGACCCTCACCCTCGCCATCGGAGCCCTGGACGGCGCCGGGGATTCCTACTACGCCCAGCTCTCGGGCGACCCGGCGGTGTACCTGCTGTCCGCCGACTCGGTGGACTCCCTTATCTCCCTCTCCGCCCAGGAGCTCACCGCGGCGGAGGAGGACGAGACGGAGACGGCCTCGGACGCCAGCTCCAGCAGTACCTCTTAACAGACAAGGCTCCCGCCTATGGGCGGGAGCCTCCGTTTGTCTCAGTAAAAAGCGGACTTAAAAATAGAAGGAAAAAATTTTCTCCTTCGGTGTACAAAAACCGGCACATAACGCGGCCCGTCCGGCATATAGTAGTCTGTATGCCGGCCTTGTGCCGGTGGATGAATTTTTAACATACGGAGGGATGAATTCCATGGAGGAAACCACTGTTGTTTATGGTACCGGCTCACAGCAGCCCAGCCCCGCGCCCCTGGACCTGGACGATCTGATTTTCCAGGGGGAGTATTGGTTCGCCAGCGACCGCTGAGGTCCGTCTCCCTCGGGAGACGGACCTTGGAGCGTCTGCCCAGGCGCCGGACATGGGACAAGCCGCCCACGGGAACAGAATGCTTCTGATCCCGTGGGCGGCTTGTTTTTTGCAGAATACAGCCGGCCCATTCGCCGGAATTCCCTTGACCTTCTCCCTGGTGGAAGGTGTAAGGTACACAGGAGCCGGAAAAATTTAATGAATTTTTTAGCTTTTCTTTTGGGAAAGCTAATGGTCTGGCGGTAAGATGGAACAAAAGCCCGGGAGGGTCCGGCCGTCTGTCCCAGACCGCCGTCCGGACCTGGAGTGGGCGGGAGAAACGTTTCAACTCGGTACATAAAGGAGTCAATGCCATGGAAACCACACAAACTGTCCCGGAGAGCAATCTCACCCCGGCGGGCCCGGAGACGGAGCCCGCCCCCCTGTGGACGGGTCCCAAGAAGCGGCGCAAATGGATCAAGCGCGTCCTTGTGATTGCGGCCGTTCTGGCCCTGCTGTTCTGGATCGTGGTCCGGCCCATGCTCAGCGGCGGGGCACCCGCCGTGGGGGCCTATCAGACCGCCCAGGTCCAGCGCCAGGACCTGACGGTGTCTGTGTCCGGCTCGGGCACGGTCACCCCCATCGAGTCCTACCAGGTGTCCGCCCTGGTCACCGGGGAGATCCTGGAGTCCCCCTTTGAGGACGGGGACCAGGTGGAGCAGGAGCAGCTCCTCTACCGCATCGACCCGGGCAGCGCCCAGACCGCCCTCCAGCAGGCCCAGCTGTCGGTGCAGCAGGCCCAGATGAACTACGACACCCTGGCCAGCAGCCTCCAGGTGAAGGCCATCGGCGGCGGGGTGGTCCAGACCCTCCACGTCCAGGAGGGGGACCTGGTCTCCGCCGGGACGGCCGTTGCCGACATCACCGACACCTCCACCATGACCCTCACGGTGCCCTTCCAGGCCGGTGACGCCGCCCACATCTCGGCGGGCCAGACGGCCCAGGTCACCCTGTCCGGCACCCTGGAGACCCTGACCGGCACGGTGGAGTCGGTGGCCCCCGCCGACCAGGTGGGGAACGGGGGCGCTCTGGTGCGGCAGGTGAAGATCCGCCTCGCCAACCCCGGGGCCCTCACCGAAACAACCAGCGCCACCGCCCGGGTGGGTACATACGCCTGCGCCTCCGGCGGCGCCCTGTCCCCCCGGCTGCGGCAGACCATCACCGCCGCCGCCAGCGGGGAGATCACCGACCTGAACGTGTCCGTGGGCAGCCGGGTGTCCGCCGGGACGGTGCTGGCCGCCATCGGGGGCGAGTCCGCGGAGAACTCCCTGGCCGACGCCGCCCTGGCCGTCCAGAACGCCCAGCTCTCCCTCCAGAGCGCCCAGGAGGCCCTGGACAGCTACACCATCACCTCCCCCATCTCGGGCACCGTCATTGAGAAGAACCTGAAGGCCGGGGACCAGCTCAACGGGGGCGATTCGGGGGCCATGGCGGTGATCTACGACCTGAGCCAGCTGGAGCTGCAGATGGACGTGAGCGAGCTGGACATCGGCCAGATCCAGCCGGGACAGACGGTGGAGATCACCGCCGAGGCCCTGCCCGGCCAGACCTTCACCGGCATGGTGGAGAAGGTGAGCGTCAACGGCACCACCACCGACGGCTTTACCACCTACCCGGTGACCATCCTCCTGTCGGAGTACGGGGACCTGAACCCGGGCATGAATGTGTCCGCCGACATCATCGTGGAGCGCTCGGAGAACGCCCTGTGCGTGCCCGCCGAAGCGGTGAACAGCGACGGCACCGTCCTGGTGGCCGGGGAGGGGGCCTTTGCCGAGGACGGCGTGACCATCGCCGACCCCTCCAAGCTCGAGAGCCGCCCGGTGACCCTGGGAAGGGGGAACCAGGATTTTGTGGAGATCACTTCCGGCCTGGAGGAGGGGGAGACCGTCCTCCTGCCCATCCAGTCCCAGAGCGGCATGGCCTCCGCCGGCTCCGCCGCGGTCACGGCAGCGGGGTGAGGGTATGGCCCATCTGATTGAATTACGGAACGTGTATAAGATCTACCCCATGGGGGACGAGGCGGTCCACGCCCTGGACGGGGTGAGCCTCACCATCGACCAGGGGGAGTTCGTGGCCATTGTGGGCTCCTCCGGCTCCGGCAAGTCCACCGCCATGAACATCATCGGCTGTCTGGACGTGCCCACCTCGGGCACCTACCACCTGGGGGGCGTAGATGTGTCCACCATGGACGACGACCAGCAGGCGGAGATCCGCAACAAAATGCTGGGGTTCATCTTCCAGCAGTACAACCTGATCCCCAAGCTCACCGTGCTGGAGAACGTGGAGCTCCCCCTGCTGTATGCCGGGGTGCCCGCGGCGGAGCGGAAGGAGCGGGCGGTCCGGGCCCTGGGCCGGGTGGGGCTGGAGAGCAAGCAGAAGAACCTGCCCTCCCAGCTCTCCGGCGGCCAGCAGCAGCGGGTGTCCATCGCCCGGGCTCTGGCGGGGAACCCCTCGGTGATTTTGGCCGACGAGCCCACCGGGGCCCTGGACTCCCGCACCGGCCGGGAGGTGCTGGGTTTCCTCAAGAAGCTCAACCGGGAGGGGGATACGGTGGTCCTCATCACCCACGACAACTCCATCGCGGTGAAGGCCGACCGGATCATCCGCCTTCAGGACGGCAAAATCATCTATGACGGGGACGCCCACGACCCCCGGGCGGTGGTACAGCCCGGCGAGGCCGGGGAAGAGGATGAGGAACAGGAGGTGGGCGCATGAATGCGGGACAGTCCTTCCGTCTGGCCCTCAAGGCCCTGACCACCAGCAAGATGCGCTCCCTGCTCACCATGCTGGGTATCATCATCGGCGTGGCCTCGGTCATCGTCATCCTGGCCCTGGGCAACGGGGTCCAGGGGATGATTGACGAGCAGGTGGATAAGCTGGGCATCAATATGATGCAGACCTACGTATGGGGCCGGGGAGACGGCTCCACCATGGATCTGGACCCCTCGGACATGTACGACCTGGTGGAGGCCAACCCGGACGTGCTCACCGGCGTGTCCCCCTATGTCTCCTTCCAGGCCACCCTGCGCCACGGAGACCAGAAATTTGACCAGACCCAGCTCTACGGCGTCAGCGAGGTCATGTTTAACAGCGACACCCAGTCCACCATGGATGGGGGCCAGAAGCTGACTCAGGGGCGGTTCCTCTCCTATTTAGACGTGGCCCGGCGGCAGAACGTGTGCGTCATCGGGGCCTACCTGGCCCAGGAGGCCTTCGGGGGGGACGCCCGGGCTCTGGGGCAGACCCTGTCCATCAACGGCACCTCCTACACGGTCATCGGGGTGCTGGACCGGCTGAATACGACAACCGAAATGGCCGCGGGGGGCTCGGACGACCAGATCTACATCCCCTATGAGAACGCCCTGCAGATTATGGGGGCCCGGTATGTGACCCTCTATGTGTTCACCAGCACCTCGGGGGAGACCGCCGCCCAGGCCAAAGCCATCATCGACGGCATGCTCTACGACCACTTCCAGGGGGACGAGGACGCCTACTATACCACGACCATGGAGGAGCAGGCCAACCTCATCAACGCCATGATGGGGGTGGTCATGGGGGTGCTGGTGGCCATCGCCGCCATCTCCCTGCTGGTGGGCGGCATCGGCATCATGAACATCATGCTGGTGTCGGTCACCGAGCGCACCCGGGAGATCGGCATCCGAAAGTCCCTGGGGGCCAAGCGGCGGGACATCCGCAGCCAGTTCGTCATCGAGGCGGGGACCACCTCCGCCATCGGCGGACTACTGGGCATCGCCCTGGGCTGCCTGCTGGCCATGGGGGTGGGCTCCATCCTGGGGGCCATGCTCACCTCCCAGATGGGGGGCGGGGCCACCTTCTCCGCCACTCCCACCGTCGGGGCGGTGGCCGTCAGCTTCGGGGTGTCCGTGGGCATCGGGGTGCTGTTCGGATACCTGCCCGCCAATAAGGCGGCGAAACTCAATCCCATTGACGCGCTGCGGTACGATTAAATCAGATAGGAGTGAGGAGATAGGAGATAGAAGATACTTGCGGAGAAAACCGTTTTACGACTTTCCGAAACTCCGATCTCCTATCTTCTATCTCCTATCTCACAAGAAAGGTGTTTTATGATGAAACGACGCATATTGACCGGCCTGCTGGCCTGCTGTCTCTCCCTCTCCCTGGCCCTGCCCGGCTTCGCGGCGGGGGCCATCCCCTCCCCCGGGGAGGTGTCCCAGGTGGTCACCGCCATGGGCGTCCTGGACGGGGGCTCCGGCGGAGACCTGGAGCTGTCCCGGAACGTGACCCGGGCGGAGTTTATCACCATGGCCCTGAAGGCCTCCCCCAACGGGGACCAGGTGGGGGAGGCCTCCACCTCCCCCTACCCGGACGTGCCCTACACCCACTGGGCGGCTGGCTATGTGGAGGCCGCCGTGGCCGCCGGGCTGGTGACCGCCTACTCCGACGGCACCTTCCGCCCGGACAACCCCATCACCCTGGCGGAGGGGGCAACCATCGCCCTGGGGCTGCTGGGCTACACCGCGGAGGACTACTCTGGGGCCTACCCCACCCCCCAGCTGGCCCTGTACCGGAGCAAGGGGCTGGACCGGGGGGTGTCCGCCCAGCGGGCGTCGGACTCCCTCACCCGGCAGGACGCCATGTACCTCTTCTATAACCTGATGACCGCAAACACCAGGGAGGGGAGCGTCTATGTGAGCCAGCTGGGCTACTCCCTCAACGCCGCCGGGGAGCTGGACCTGGTGGGCCTCATCAACGGGGAGATGGAGGGGCCCCTGGTGGCCTCCGGCGACTGGCGCAGCTCCATCCCCTTCTCCCTGGAGGGGGTGACGGTGAACCGGAACGGGGCGGCCTCCAACCTGGGGGCCATCCAGGAGAATGACGTGATCTACTGGAACCAGTCCATGCGCACCCTGTGGGTGTCCTCGGAGAAGGTGATGGGGATCATCCAGTCCCTGGAGCCCTCCGCCTCCAGCCCCACCTCGGTGCAGGTGCTGGGCCGCACCTATGAGATCGAGAGCGCCCAGGCCGCTCTGGCCCTGTCCGACCTGGGGACCTACGGGGTGGGGGACACGGTGACCCTCCTCCTGGGCCGCAGCGGCGGCGTGGCGGCGGTGGCCGGCCCCAGCGCCGTCAAAAATGAGCTGTGCGGCGTGGTCACCGAGACCCAGCGCAGCACCTACGACGACGGCCACGGCGGCACCTATACCGCCGACATGGTGACCATCCTGGCCACCGACGGCAGTACCTATCAGTACCAGTGGACCGCCAACTACCTGGAGGCGGGCGACCCGGTGGGCGTCAGCTTTGACGCCGGCGGTTCAGTCACCTTGACGCATCTGAGCTCTTCCGGCCTCAGCGGGACCGTGTCCCAGGACGGGACCCGGGTGGGTGACCGCCGTTTCGCCGATGGGGCGGAGATCCTGGACGTCACCGGGAGCAGCGCGGTAAAAATCTTCCCCAGCCGTCTGGCGGGCTTGAACCTGACCCGGGACAATGTCACCTACTACTCCCTCAACGGCAGCGGGGAGATCGACCGGCTGATCCTGAACGACGCCACCGGCGACGCGGGTCAGTTCGGCATCCTCATCCGCATGGACGACACGGGAGACGACTGGAGTTCCCTCTACTCCTATGAGTACGATCTGGGCGGCAGCGTCTACACCCTGCCCGCCAGCACCACCCGTTTCCCGGTGAGCCTGGGCGGCATCCGCGTGGTGGGCGATCCCGCCGACCCCGACCGGCTGTACTCCCTCAACGAGGTGAAGGCCGACGGCGTCAGCGGCAGCACCCTGCGGGCCGGGAGCCGGAGCTACACCATCTCCGACCAGGTGGGGGTCTACGAGTACCGGGACCGGCAGTATTTCCCCTCCACCCTGGACCGGGTCCAGGAGCTGGGCCTGTCCCTCACCGGCTGGTACGACCGGCCGGAGAACCAGGGCGGCCGCATCCGGGTCATCGTGGCGCGGTAAAGTTACACTGTAAATTCAACGCGGAGAGGCGTGGCCAAAAGATGGCCGCGCCTCTCCGCGTTTTTCCATCTATGAGGACGTTTCAATCCGCTAAAAACGAATGAAATTCGAAGTGATCTTGCAATATCGGAATGAAGTGGTGGAGCTGCGCTTTTCCTTCTCCACATAGTACGGAATGACACACGGCTATATTTGCGGAAAAAATTAACAAAACCCCTGGTCTGACAGGAAAATTTTTGTAATATATTCTGAAATAGAATGATATACATGATTTTTTGTAATTTCATAATTGACAAGTCACGCAAGTCGTCCTAAAATTTGTTGCACAACGTGTGAGAGACGCGTTTGGAAAATTGAGGAGGTGCGTGTTTATGCAAAAAGAGGGCCAGGTGCGGATTCCCTCCGGCTGCGCGATTGTAGGCGCCATCGACCGGGCGGGCGGCCCCATCTGCGGGGAAGAGCTGATCCGGGCCATTGCGGTGATGCATGACCGGTCCAACGGCCTGGGAGGCGGCTTCGCAGGATATGGGATCTATCCTCAGTACAAGGAGCTCTATGCCTTTCACTTGTTCTACGAGGACAGCAGTGCAAAAGAGACGTGCGAGCGGTTTCTGGAGCGCCATTTTGACATTTGCAGTTGCCTTTGTTGATGGTAGATGGATAGGATGGATTTTGTACGATTTAAGGTCGATAATCCGGAATTAGCTTACCTGTGAGCAACACAAAAATCAGAGGCAATAATGTGTCCATGCCCTTGCACAAGTACAGCTCATAGGTCAGTTAAATGCCGATTTCCAACCTGTTTCATAAGGGTACTTCTGAGATGTCATCTTTCAGAAAAGTAGTCAAAAATCCCTCACTTAAACCAATCCTTGTGAGGATAGGAAAGAAGTTTGCTGAAACGATAATTTTGTCCATTGTTCCGCGCTTCTGCAATCCGTGTACTGCGCTCACCGTTCCGTTCGCTATTGCATGGTTACAATTAGTTGTTCACCATCCAATGAACAGTGGAATCCCTTTCCATAAGCAGCACATCATTTACAGCGATAGAAACCTCTGAATTTGAAAACTGTTTTTGCCTGTCCTGCCGAGCAAGTAGGATAGACAAGCACAAAGAAGCATGCTATAATTTCCATAAAAGCTTTAAAAGACCACGTTAACATGTCAGGTCGCTGTCTGGCGGCACTTATTAACGGAGGTTTGGGTTATGAATAACAAGCAAACGAAAAAGGCTACGGTCGACGCAATCAATGTGATGATCCGCCACGCGGACAAGGGGCCTTCCGGGTTTTGGGTGGAGGATCACGAGGGCTGTGGCAATCCGGCGGTCTTTCCGGAATTTGAGGAGGGCTTGAAGCGAGGAAGACTCGTCCAGAAAGAACATTATTTTTGCCCATGGAATACCGCCATTATGTACGGCGATGGGCATGGCAAAATAATCACGGGTTGCTATCATAGCTGCTCTATTGACAAGGCGAGGTATTTGTCTGCTCAGGAGCTGAAAGAGATACTTGCCCGCTTCAAAACGCGCATGGAAAATGGGGATTACGATTGCGTTGAACATTTATCTCCATTGCTGACAAAAGACGAAAGCAGACACATAGAGGATCGCATCCTTGCGGAGCAGCATGAGCGCGAACGCTGCGAAAGACAAAAGCGGCAGGATCGGCTCAAAAAAGCCGCTGCTCTGATTGCCAAGTATCCAGATAAAAAATCGCTTTTGGCACTCTACTATGAAGAAAAGGATCGTGTATTAGACGAAGGCGGGATCATTCTTTTTGACCCAGCGTCCCAGCGTAATGTTGTTGGAGCGGAGAAATTTTCCTACAATGATTATCTCGACGTTCAATTCGCGTCGTTGGGTAAGAAACACCGTCCGTACTTTTCTGACTGCTTTTTCAATGCGGTTATGTCTCATTTCAAAGGACAGATTGAGAAGGTTAAGCCAAAACATATTTGCTTCAAGCGGATTTTCATTAGTGGAATGTACACCGATGGGACAATGTTTGACGGAAAAGAGGATCACGGCTGGATGGACAAATCCGGCTTTGAAGAGTGCGCCGTTGGCGACAGTGTTTCATTCGGTGCCGAGGTCTACCGCTATGTAAAAACCGGAAATGGAAAACTGATTGACTACGGACTGCGTAACCCGACAGGCATCCAAAAGATCGAAGCCTACGAACTTCCCAGTAATGATGAACTGATTATGCAGGAAGTTGAACAGCTTATCTGCGAGACTTGCTTTCTAAGCGAGCAGTGCAATCGCAATTACTGCACAATGGATCCAAAGAAAAAGCGTTTGCTCAAACAAGAAATGTTCCGTGCAATAAAGGCACAGACAGATAAGGAGACGCAGAAATGAAACGATTCTTTCTTATGTGGGGACTTGTATTTGCATTGTTGCTGAGTGGGTGCGGATCGTCGGCATCCCGTGTTGAAACACTGAAAAGCTGGTCTTTCCAGTATAACGAGGGGACAAGTGATTACAGCCTTTTCTTTGGCTTGGCTGATAAAAATGATAATTCCCTGTCAGCCGATGTCGATGTGGATATTCGAATCGTAAATGATGCGGATGAAGAGGTCTATACTGGTACAAAGTCCGTTTCTCCTGATGATTTCAGTTATTATTCCAGCCAAGCTGCCGGAGAGCAGTATCTTGCCAATGTGAGAATCCCTGCCGCTGAGATCAAAGCCGGAACGTCCGCAAGCGGGAAGGTTTATTTCACCGTGTACAAGGAAAACGCAGTTCAGTTTGACGAAGTAAACTGCGATGCTCTGTATTGCCTGCCTATTGAAGATGTTCAAGTGACGTTTGATTCATTTCCGCTGGATCTGAAGGTGAAAGACTTCATGGGGAGTACGGCATCCGTGATCCAAATTCAAGGAGCCGAATTTACGTTTGACAAAGACTATTCCCCGCAGCTGACCATTACGATTACCGGAGAAAAGAAGAGCGGGAGCAGTGATTCCGGGTATGATATGATTAGTTATAAGCTGTATGACAGTGCGGGTTATCTGGTAGACTCCGGCAATATATACCTATCTTCTCTGAGCGCCGGAGATAAATTCAAGGATGACTCTGTTGTGATCTATGACATTACTCCCGGCGAATCCTACACATTCCAGTTATCGGAGTATAGCTGGTGAGCTTTCGCAATTTTTCACAAACATAAGGGCTTGGGACTATCCCAAAAATGAAAACAGAGCGTTTCGGCAGTCAGTCGGAGCGCTCTGTTTTTCCGGTGTGGGTACTCACCGGATTTGCTTGCTGCTCTGCAAGGAAACCCCGGTCAACCCACGCCGTTTATCGCAAGTGTAGCTACACTTGCTGTGCTTGCTCTTCCTCTCATAATCGCATTGACTCGAACGTTTGTTCTTGTTATAATTAGGCTGAGAGATTAAAAAAGTCTTGGAACGCAGCTGATTTTCATTGGCAAATGGCGGCATCGCCGCCTTGATTACCGGCTTGCACAGGTGAACGAGCCTGTCAAGGACGCGCAGCGAGGCAAAGCCGATTCCTTGACTGGCACGGACGGCTGTGCGACCCGGCGAACTGCCTGTAATTCTCCTGTGAATCCCGGTGCATTGCCCAATGGAATCCCGGAAATTGTCGTGATATACTGAATAATAATAGGTCATATCACGCACTTTGCTCCGGGAGATTCATGCGGCACTGCTCGGAAATCTGAATGAAAAGGAAGGTGCAAATGGATAACAAGAAACGTAACGTCCAAGTGGAATCGGACGGCAGCCGCAGTGCCCCCGTTCCTCTCTGGCGGGAGTTACCGCAGATCACGATACGCCTGAAAGAAGGAAACACCATCTACCGCTTTACTGCCAGCTTTGACGGAAAGCAAACCCTTCCCGAAAAGGCGGTGAAGCTGATCGACTCCGAGGGGAGTGTGTGATCGTGACCAACAGCAACCTTGTCTTGGCAGACTGTCCTCAGATGATGGAGGAATCTACTATGAAGCAGTCTGACAAAATTACCGCGCTGTATTGCCGCCTGTCCCGTGACGATGAATCACAGGGCGACAGTAACAGCATTGTGAATCAAAAAGCCTATGTTTCCGCGCCGGATAAGAGCAGCGGGCAGCGAGTGCAGGATGTGCATATCAGCCTTGCCTGCATTGGTTTCCTGCCGGAGAGCATCATTGCCGAAATGCTCACTCACACATCAAAAAGCAGAACAGCGTGACTTCCGCCACGCTGTTCTCTCTAAAGCTATAAACCTGTCTTATGCGCTGCTACCTTGGCCGCCTCTTTTTATTGCTTCCGCTCCAGCACCATCTCCACGTGGGGAATGCCGTCCTCCAGAAACTCCGGGGCCTCCGTGAGGCGGAAGCCCAGCTTCTCATAAAAGCCCTGGGCGTGGGACTGGGCCTCCAGACGGATACGCCGGGCGCCTGTTTTTTCCCAGGCGGCCCGGATGCCCCGCTCCATCAGTACCCGGCCCAGGCCGGTCCTCCGGTCCACTGTGAGCACCCGGCCGATCTGGGCGGTTCCGCGATCCGGCTCCAGAATCCGCAGGCAGGCCTGAATTGCCCCTCCGCCGTCCCGGACAAACACGTGCCAGGCCCGGCGGTCCAGGCCGTCCGCCTCCTGGTAGGGACAGCGCTGCTCCACCACAAAGACGGCGGTGCGCACTGCCAGCAGATCATAGAGCTCGTCCCGGGTGAGCTCGTCCCAGTGCTTGACAAACCAATCCATGGAAGCTCCCTCCCTCATACTTTTATACCTTGGACCGGGGCAGATTCCACCGGAAGTGGGCGGCCAGCCCCCGGATGAGCACCACCACTGTCAGTCCCAGGAGCATGGCCGCCATACTCCCCAGCCGGGACCACAGCCCAGCGCAAAGAATTGCCCCGGCCAGGGAGGCGGAGGCGTATACATGCTTGACGAAGATGTACGGGGTATCCCCCGCCAGCTGGTCCCGGAGGACGCCGCCCCCCACGCCGGTGACCACCGCCACAAACACCAGCAGGAACAGGGTGGGCTCCGCCACCGCCTCATAGGCGATCTGGACCCCCACTACCGTGAAAACCCCCAGGCCCAGGGCGTCCATCCAAAACAGCAGGTGGTTGAACAGGGCGGGCTTGTACATGAGCAGCCGCCGCACCCGTCCCAGAAAAAAGACGGCGGACACCGCCAGAGCCACCAGGGCGCTGGTGGGGTCCTGAAAGGCCATGGGGGGCGTCAGCCCTAAAATCAGGTCCCGGATCACCCCGCCGCCCACGGCGGTGACCAGCCCCAGAATGCAAACCCCAAACAGGTCCATCCCCTTTTTCAGGCCCGTGAGGGCCCCCGAGGCGGCAAAGGCCACGGTCCCGATGAGATTGACAATCCAAATAAACGGTTCGATGGCAGACACCTCCAGACAATACGGTTTCCATGACAGTGCTGCTCCAGTGTATCGGATTTTACCCCAAAAGGCAAGAGATACTTCCAGTTCCGGCGGTTACAGGCCGGGTTCCGCCAGCCCCATCACGTCCATGCTGTGGCGCATATGGATGGCCATGGCGTACTCCGCCCCCTCGCCGTCCCGTTTTTTCAGGAACTCCAGCAGCAGGGCGTGGTCCCGGAGGGTGTCCTCCGCCAGCTGCTCCCGATGTTCCCCCCGCTCCACGGCGGTGGAGACCGCCTGGTGGATGATGGGCAGCAGCCGGAGCAGGAACTCGTTGTGGGCGGCCCGGACGATGGCGGTATGGAAGGCCTGGTCCGCCTGGGTGCGGTCCCGGCCCGCCCGGATGCACCGCTCCACCGCCGCCCCCTTCTCCAGAATGTCGGAGAGCTCCTCCGGGGCGGCCCGGCGGCAGGCCAGGGCGGCGCAGCGGGGCTCGAACATGGATCGCAGCTCAAACAGATCCCGCAGCTGTCCCCGGACCTGTTCCAGGCTGGAGAAGCCGAAGTCGCCGATCTCCTCCACCTGGGGGGAGACAAAGGTGCCTCTGCCCCGGCGCACCTCCAGCACCCCCCGGTCCGCCAGGGTGCGGATGGCCTCCCGGAGGGTGGCCCGGCTCACCCCCAGCTGCTGGGCCAGCTCCAGTTCATTGGGCAGCTTCTCACCGGGCTGGAGCTGCTGTTCCACCACAATGGTGGTGTACAGACGGTCCGCCGTCTGCTGGGACAAGTTTTGTCTGGGCATGAAAATTCTCCTTCTTCTTTCCACAGTTGATGTGATATTTGTGGATTGTTTTTGAGGGACGAAATGTGCGGAGGTTTTCGCCACCTGCTCTTTTTTAGCCTTCCCCCCAGGGGGAAGGTGCCCCAGTGCTCACACTGGGGCGGATGAGGGGGCAGGTTTCGGATTGGGGTCGTTGTACGCAGAGGGGATTTCGCAGCTATCTCCGCGCTAAGAGCCGCCCTTCGGGCGGCGGGTTTCTTTCCCAGCGATGGGAAAGAAACCAATGGCCCAGGCCACCTTCTCTTGGCCCTGCGGGCCAATTCGCCTTGAGGATCGCCGGGGACGCGGCCGACGGGCGCTTCGTGCCCATAGGACCGCTTACCCCCGGACCCTGTTACGGGGGACGCCCTACTGTTTGATGTTGCTGGATTTCCGGTGCGCAAAATTTAAGTGGCTTTCCGCCTCTCCTTTCGGCCCACTGGGGCCTGGGCATACAAAAATTTTAACTACCGCGCTTTCAGAACTGCGCCTGACTTTGTCGAGCCAACGCTCCTGGTGCGTATCCTGGCGGGAGCTCCAAGGGACTCCCCTACGCAAGACGGAAGCCGTCCTACTCTTGTCGTAGGGGAGGGGCTTGCCCCTCCCACCGTCCATCGGAGCCGTCCCCGACGGCGGAACTCCCCCGGAAAGAACTTCTACGCCCCTTGACATTCTCCCCTCTATCCTATACTATATAGTCAGACAATGCAATAGAAATCAGACAACTGCTTTCAAAATATGAAGGAGGTCAATTCCCATGCGCAGCGACGTCATCAAGAAAGGGGCCCCCGCCGCCCCCAACCGCTCTCTGCTCTACGCCCTGGGCTACACCAAGGAGGA
>ERZ1643247.529-NODE-529-length-45966-cov-9.764109_pt1 | contig 45966 bp, 36 predicted proteins | sample MGYA00579264_ERZ1643247 | MGnify/ENA primary metagenome ERZ1643247 (study PRJEB29033, sample SAMEA4952262) | chicken gut metagenome | biome: Broiler Chicken; feature: Gastrointestinal Tract; material: Caecum | place: Ireland | collected 2018 | study: Broiler... | reverse complement strand
GGAACAACAACATAAAAGTCATAATCACTGTCCTCATTATAGGTATCTTTTGCAAAGGAACCGAACAGATAGATTCGTTTCGGCATGATAGTCATACAGATTCTGTCTTTAATTGCATTGATCTCATTATTGATCATCCAGTTCACATCCTTTCAAAAAACTTACCTGAGATTCCGCTTTCTGTTCATTCATAGTATATCACACAACCGCCTGCTTATCTATCGAAAAGAATATTCAGACAGGTCGTTTTCTTCAAATCTATCTTTTTATGGTCAAAAAAACACAATCATGCTAAAAAGTGAGTTTCTTTCTGTTCTAAAGAATTCATGTTGTATGCGATTGGCAGGCACACCATGAAATACCATCGCGTTTTACATCATGAGATTGAGAAATACGAAGGGAAAAAGGAGCAGAAAACCGCTTAAGGAAAGGAACGCCCCTGAAAATCCAGACAAGGAGTTTTTTCGCCCTAAAATAAAGAGTTAAAAATCGGTATTAATCGACACCCCTTCTCTACTTTTACGCTGCAATCTCCGGGATTTTCCCGACAAAGTTATAAACAATCCCGACTTCCTGCACCTTCTGGCCGTTCACCTTCTTAACCTCGCCAATCAGGATTTTGCTGATAAGCCAGTTCCATGCAGACTCGTCCAGTTCCTCAATGGCGGCATAGCGCCGGATTTCATTGTAGCACTTATTATGTGATGAAATTTTGCAACTAAACTGTTAGACGAATGGAATAAACCAGCAGTCGGTTGAGTGGAAAATGGATGTATGTTATCATGCAATCATCAAAACAAAGGAGTGGACACAATGAAAAAACAAACATTTGGAAGTATGATAGCAGAATTTCGTAAGAAAAAAGGAATGACACAAGTTGAACTTGCTGAGAAAATGGGCGTTACAGATAAAGCAGTATCAAAGTGGGAAAGAGATTTATCCTTTCCAGATGTAAATACTATCCCTAGATTGGCCGAAATATTTAATGTAACCGTTGATGAACTTATGCAAGTAAAAACAGATACGAAAGAAAGCAGGACAACTGAAAATATCTCGGATATTATCAATATTGCTTTAAAAAGTATCTCATTGGCAATGGGTGTTGCCGTAGTTGTTCTTTCGTTTATAAATGAAATCGAAACAAAAAACGCAATTGGTATGTTAGGTTTAGGATTGGCTTGCTTGGCAATATCGCAATTTTCGTCAAATAAAACGAATACCAAGTCATAAAAAATTTCATATCCAGTATTATACGAAGCGGTTAGTCTATACGATTAAATTTCAGGGGCAGGCGTGACTCTTGCGAGTCACTCCTGCCCCCTATTTCGGACTATCCATTTCCCGATAGCCTCTCACTCATTTATGATATGGTTCATGATTCAAAATCCGATAGGCTCTGTAGATCTGTTCCAAAAGGATTACCCGCATCAATTGATGGGGAAAAGTCATCTTCGAAAAGCTCAGCCTGTAGTCTGCCCTCCTTAAAATCTGTTCATCCAGGCCAATGGAGCCTCCAATGATAAATATGATGTGGCTGACTCCACTGACCCCTAAAGAACCGATTTTTTCTGAAAACTCTTCCGAGGACAGCATCTTCCCGTCAATGGCCAGGGCAATCACATAAGCATCCTCTCTCAGATATTTCTCAATGCGTTCCCCTTCTTTTCGGCGAATCTGCTGCTCCATCAGTTCACTGGCCCCGTCCGGAGTCTTCTCATCCGCTGTCTCCACAATCTGCAGCTTGCAATATCGGCTCAGACGTTTCCCATACTCCGCGATTGCGTCCTTCAAATATTTTTCTTTGATTTTTCCCACCGTCACTATGGTAATCTTCATGATCATTCATCCTCTTCCGGCTTTAGAACATATTTGCGATAAATGACATCGCTTGGAATCCCTTTTTCATTCACGCCATAAGCGTATAAAATCGTAACCCCTTTTTTAATCTGAATAGGACCGCTGTACACACTGCTGTTCTCATCAGGTTTTGTGCCGTCAAAAGAATAATAAATCTTCTCACAGTCACCTTCCAGTGTGATGGAAGCCTTTTCCTCCCGGTAAGTACCTGACTTGAGATTGGTCACCGGATCCGGGCAGATGTACTCTGAAAATTCATCCAAAATATCCGGATTGGTACATTGCTTCATAAAGTCTCTGATCTCTTCCAGATCCCCGTTTTTCTCCATGGATTTCAGAAGAAGACTGTAAGCCTCTCTGTTGTCCGGATGCTGTTTCAGAAAAACAGTCAGTATCTTTTCCACAGACGAATAATCTTTCTGCGCTTCAAAAATCGAAGCCAACATTAGGTTTGCATTGGGATTGTCAGGCTCCAGCACCAATGCGGCGTCAATGTGCTCCAATGCTTTTTGGTAATCCCCTTGTTCAAGTGCCCGGACACCGGTTTTGTATTGATAGACATAGGAGTTTGCCTGATAAAAATTAAGCCCCACAAGAGCCAAAACCAAAAGCAGAAGCATCAGTATTCCGCACAGAAATATTTTCTTCCATTTTTTGCCAATGACAAACAGCTTTTTGGTCTTGGTCTCTGTCTTTTTTGTGTGATCTCTCTCTTTTTCCTTTTGTCGAATCAGAGTTTCTACCGTGTTATACTCCGGCACCCATTGAATTTCTGTCAGACATTTGGGGCAAAACAGAGTACCTGGTTTTACTTCTTTACCACAATGTGGACATTTCATAGGCTACATACATTCCTTAACATATTTCTCAAATTCTTCCATCGACATCAGTACTTTTCGTGGTTTTGTGCCTTCCTCAGGTCCAACCACACCGGCCTCAGCCAGCTGATCCATAATTCTGGCCGCCCGGTTAAATCCAATCTTAAACATCCGCTGGAGCATTCCAATGGATGCTTTTTCCTTCTCTATGATGAATTTTCCTGCCTCCACGAAATGCACGTCCCGGTCATCGGAACCGCCGCCTGCGCTCTGCACTCCGGCAAGACTGATTTTCTCCTCAATTTCTTCGCTGTACTCTGCTTTCGAGTTTTTCTCAGACAGGAATTTCACAACCTGGCCGACTTCTTCATCTGTGACAAAAGCGCCCTGAAGTCTTGCCGGCTTCTGGTACCCCTGGGGATAGAACAACATGTCTCCTTTTCCCAGAAGCCTCTCTGCTCCGTTCATATCCAGAATCGTTCTGGAATCCACGCCGGAGGAGACGGCAAACGCAATTCTGGAAGGCATATTCGCCTTAATCAGACCCGTGATGACATTGACCGACGGACGCTGCGTCGCAATGATCAGATGTATTCCAGCCGCCCGTGCCAACTGTGCCAGACGGCAGATAGCGTCTTCCACTTCCCCGGAAGCCACCATCATCAGATCCGCAAGCTCATCCACAATAATGATAATCTGGGGCAGAGGCTTTGGATTTTCTCCGTTCTCATCCTTCATGGACTGGATCTTCTTATTGTAATCTTCCAGATTCCGCACATTGTATTCCGCGAAAATATTATATCTCTCTGTCATCTGAGCGACCGCCCAGTTCAAAGCTCCCGCTGCCTTCTTCGGATCTGTCACCACAGGAATCAACAAATGCGGAATGCCATTATAGACACTTAGCTCCACCACTTTGGGATCCACCATGATCAGCTTCACTTCATCCGGACTGGCCTTATACAGAATACTCATAATCAGCGTGTTAATGCACACAGATTTTCCCGATCCTGTAGCTCCCGCAATCAGCAGATGGGGCATCTTCGTGATATCCGCAACAACCGGCTGTCCGGCAATGTCTTTTCCAACTGCGAAAGAAAGCTTGGATTTGCTTTTCTGAAACGCTTCTGACTGAATCAGATCTCTGAGCATGACTGTACTGTTGTGATCGTTGGGAACCTCAATTCCAACAGCCGCTTTTCCGGGAATTGGAGCTTCAATTCGAATATCTTCAGCCGCCAGATTCATCTTGATCTCGTCTGCAAGCCCCACAATGCGGCTCAGTTTGACTCCCTGCTCCGGCTGGAATTCATACTGGGTAACCGTCGGTCCACAGCTCACATTCGTGATTGTCACATTGATTCCAAAACTCTTCAAGGTATCCTGCAGTTTTTTGGCAGTCTGACGAAGGTGTGCATCTGAATCCCCCACCTTCCCCCTGCTTCCTTTCTTCAGAAGATTTATCGGCGGAAATTTATAAGGTTTGTCGCTGGAATTTTTCTGGTCTTCAATCTCTTTTCCGATGTCATGAATTTCATCTGAGCTCTTACTTCGCTGCGGTTGGGAAGAGGAAACTGCCGAGCGCCCCGGCTCTTCCAAATCATCTGATTTTTTCGATTCATTTTCAGACTCTTTCTCCGGTTCTTCTTCACTCTCCGCTTTTATATTTTCCGATTCTTTCTCGCCCGCGTCTGTATCTTCTCCCCGATAAATTTCAAAGGGCGCCTGTTCCGCTTCCTGCGGTGTGGTATCCGGCGGAGTATTTTTCAGCCAGGTTCCGCTCAGGAAACCTTCTTCCTCTTGCTGAGATGCTTCTTTTTTTCTGCCGGTTTTTCTCCCGGAGGTATTCTTTCTGCCCTTCTCCTCCTTCGCCGGGCGCTGTTTTTGCATCTCTTTGTGTTCCTGAATCTGCCCTTTCAGCCCCTGAAAAATCCGGCTTTCCACCTTCTCCATAAATCCAAAAAAAGACCTCTGAGTCATGAGAATCAGAGTGATCAGAAGAACCACAATGGTTATCACGTAGGAGCCAATGGTTCCAAAGGCCAGCGTCGTACTGGTACACAGAAGACCTCCCACCACACCCCCGCCGGTGTGATACTGGTAGGAATTGCGATAATATTCCAGAATATCAAAATCTCTGGTATAACCTTCCGTCAAAAGCTGCATAAGATTACAGCAAAATAGGAAAAAAAACACGCCGGCAAACAGCTTTTTGTTCACCAGACGATTTCCCCGATTGGCAATGTAAAAAGCGATCCCGATAAACAGTAAAATCGGGAAGAGATATGCCATAAGTCCAAAAATCCCAAAAGAAAAACTGCTGACCGCATCTCCGATGAATCCTCCCACGCCAAAGTTGCTGACCATCAGAAGAATAGATACTGCCAGAAAAATAAGCAAAATGATTTCTGATCCAAAACCGGCAGAGGCAGTCTGTTTTCTGGCGTTCTTTTTGCCTCTGCTGCTGGATTTCTTCTTCGTAGCCGCCATAAATAATTCCTCCCCTGTTTTATTTTATGCCTGTCCCGGCCATTCATTTCTCTGATTTATCTACACAGGCAAGACGGGCAGGATTTCCCTGTCTATGAAATGAGAAAATTGCCGGCTATGGCGATTATTCCAATGAAAAAACAATAATAGGCAAACATGCGGAATCTCACTTTTCGCACCCAGGAAATCATGCGGCGAATGCACAAAAGCCCCACAAATCCGGACACAACTGCCCCCAATATGTAAGAAAATCCAAGTGCGATGGTCATGTCTGCACTGCCAAAATTTCCAAGCTCCACCACCGTTGCGCCTAATATCGCAGGAATAGACAGCATCAGAGAATATTTCAGCCCAAATTTCTTTCCCATGCCAAAGATTCTCGATGTGGTCAGTGTGACTCCAAATCTTGATAATCCCGGAAACACAGCCAGCCCCTGGCAGATTCCAATCCACATTGCCCGATCATAGGTGACTTCTCCTGGCAGTTTTTTACCCACAGGTACAAAATCTGCGACGAACAAAAGGATACCCGTGATCAGAAGGCCGATCCCGGCAAACAAAACACTGTCTGCCGCCATCCGGGCCAGGTTCCTGGACACAAACCCAAGGATAAACGTCGGAATGGAAGACACCGTCATCAATACCACAAATTTGCGGTAACTGGTCCTCACAATCCGGTGATAGCTCTGATCCTGGCCTGTCTTTTTATTACTGATATAAATCTGAATATTCTGCACTATATCATATATCATTCTGCAGGCTTCCAGAAGAATCTGGCTTACATCCTTTTTAAATACCAAAATCAGTGCAACCAGTGTCCCCAGATGCAGCATCGCCTCCAGCAAGAGTCCTGTATCCGGAGAAAATCCTGTAAACTGTTGAAATATCACCAGATGGCCAAAGCTGCTCACTGGCAGAAATTCTGTAATTCCCTGTATAATTCCCATCAAAATCGTGTATAAAAATGACATTTTCTCTTTCCTTTTCCTGCGTTTATTTTCTTCTGCCGTACTGCGGCATTCCGGTATGATCTTCCAATCCATACTCGGTTTTAGTATAGCATAAGAATTCTTTTTTCACAAGTAAGAGAAAAAGGACCCCCATTATTTTGGGAGTCCCTCTTCTTTCGTATGATCATGCGGTCTTTGAAACCGACTATTATTTTGTTTTCTTCGGAAGTCTTGCCTCAATCATATTAGTGAGATTGTCTGTGCATTTCAGAGGATCTGCAAATTTAGCATCGGCAACTGCCACTAATTTTGCATTCTCACAAGCCAGAACGCCTCCGCGTACCTCTCCGATGACAGCTTCACGGTAGGAAGGAACGGTACAGTTCATTTCCTCAGCGATGTCAGCCTCGTCATCGTATGGCATCTCTACTTCATATACATGTGCGATCTCAGCAGCTACTTCCCAGTTATTGAAGACAACATCTTCATCGATTGCACACTCTACACACTGCATTCTGCGCTCGGTGTTGGTGTAGGTTCCGTCTGCTGACGCAAATCCGGTTCCCGGAATCACCACATCTGCTCTTCTTGCAGTCTCAGTCATATGTGTATCGCATACCATCATGAACTCCACGTCTTTGATCAGTTCCGGATCCACATCCTCGCCGAATACCAGGAGAGCTTTCACACCTTCCATTGCCTCAGCGCCTGCTGTGATTCCCAGATCAATCAGACCCTGGCTGTTATTCTTAGCCTTAATCTGCAGGATACCATCTCTTGCTTTTCCGATATGTCCGGAAACGACTGCGATGTCAGCCAGAAGAGTGGCTGCCTCCACAGACACCAGATTCTGCTGGAAGACAATCATTGCTTTCTTGGCATTTGCGTACATCTGTGCGATTGCTGTGATCTCGTCTGTTACATTCGCGTCAGCCACGCTCTTAGCGAACTCATCATAGCCTTCCACATTGCTGCCCTTGCCCATGTCTACCAGAGCTTTGGCAATGCCTTTGAGGTAAGACAGATCATTGTCTGTGTAAACAGTCTTGTATGCGAAAGCGAAATGATCCTGCTCATATCCCTGAGGATTAATCAGAACGACTTTGGCTCCATTCTTTGCGGCCTGGCTCAATTTTACTCTCATAACCTGAGAATTGTTGAAGCCTGCCACCAGAATCACTTCTGCAGACAGAAGCTCATCGATGGTGTTCGGGGAAGCATTCACGCCGAGAACCTTTTCGATTCCGCTCTCACGGTTGTCGAAGCACAGAGTCTTCGCACCGATGGAGTCAGCCAGTTTCTTCATCACATAAGCTTCCTCATTGGTGTAACGGTCAGAAATCGCTACTGCCACTGCGTCTTTACCATATTTTGCCGCAATAGATTCTGCTTTCTTCGCTGTCAGAACAAAAGCATCATGGTAGTCAACCTCTGTGAACATTCCGTCCAAATCTTTTGCCATCGGATCCAGGAGTTTTCCGTCACTGTAAGCGCAGTCAAATCCGAATTTGCCTTTTCCGCAGAGAATGCCTTTGTTTACCGCACCTTCTTTATCCGGTTTTGCCTTAATCAGCATATCGCCATAGGTTTCCAGATGCATGCTGCATCCTACGGAACAGTGAGAACAGGTGGTATCGGTCACACAGGTATCCAGAGGAACTGACTTCTTGATGGTCATTCTCTCCTGCAGTGCTCCAGTCGGGCAGTAACTTGCACACTGTCCACAGGAAATACATCCTGTCTCAGCCAGAGGCTGCTCCAGAGCTGGCTTCACAACGGTGTCAAATCCACGATGAACAAGTCCCAGAGCTCCTACGCCCATAACCTCATCACAGACACGTACACAGACACCGCAGAGGATACACTTGTTCGGGTCTCTCAGGATGAATGGATGTTCATCTTCGTACTCGATTGCATTCACGTCTCCTTCGAAACGATCTGGTTTCACATCGTACTGATTTGCATAGCTGATCAGTTTACACTCGAAGTAATCTTTACATCCGCATTCCAGACAGCGGGACGCGTCAGCCTGTGCTTTCTCCTCATCATATCCAAATACAACTTCTGTAAAGTTATCTTTTCTCTCTTCAGCTGTCAGCTGATCCATGGTCGGACGGCACATTCTCTCACGGTCTTCAAATGAAGCAGGGGTGAGATCTGTTCTCTGCACATAATAGAGAGGCTCATATTTGATCTCCTCGCCGCGCAGATATGCATCCACAACCAGACTTCCCTTCTGTGCGTCTCCGATGGACTCCACTGCGATAGAGATCTTATCGTTACCACAGTCACCGCCGGCAAATACACCAGGAATCTTTGTCATAAAGGTATCTTTGTCATAGACAATTCCGTTCTTTCTGGTCAGCTCAACGCCATCGATGCCTTCCGGATTTACTCTCTGACCAATTGCCAGAATCACGGTATCCACATCAATGGTCTTGGTCTCACCCTCAACCGGAATCGGAGCACGTCTGCCGCTGGCATCCGGCTCACCCAGTTTCATAACCTGCAGAACCATCTGTTTTACTTTGCCGTTCTCATCCGGAATGATCTCCAGAGGATTGGTCAGGTTCAGGAATTCTACTCCCTCTTCCTCTGCCTCTTCAATCTCCAGCATATCAGCCGGCATCTCTTCTTTGGTTCTACGATATACGTTATATACTTTCTTAGCACCCAGACGAACTGCGGTACGGCAGGCATCCATAGCGGTGTTACCGCCGCCGACGATGGCTACATTCTCACCCAGCTCGATTGGCTCGTTGCGAACAACTTTTCTCAGGAAATCGATACCGCCGATAACTCCCTCGCTGTCCTCGCCTTTGCAGCGCACGCCTGTGGACAGCCATGCACCGATACCAAGACATACTGCGTCGAAGTCTCTGCGGATTGTCTCGAAGGAAATATCTTTTCCGATCTTCACGTTCGGAATCATGGTAACGCCCATTCTCTCGATCAGATCAATCTCTTCGTCCAGAACTTCTTTCGGCAGACGGTATTCCGGAATACCATAGCGAAGCATACCGCCTAATTTCGGCATTGCCTCATAGATGGTCACATCATGTCCCATTCTTCTCAGGAAATAAGCCATGGACAGACCGTAAGGTCCACCACCGATCACTGCCACATTCTTACCCGTCTCCGGTGCAATCTCAGGCATGAAAGGATCCTCTCCGCACAGATCATGGTCTGCTGCAAAGCGTTTCAGCCATGCGATGGAGATCGGCTCATCTACCATACCGCGGCGGCAGGCAGTCTCACAAGGATGTGGACATACACGTCCGATGGAAGCGGGAAGCGGAATTCTCTCTTTGATCAGTTCGATCGCTTCTTCGTATTTTCCATTGGCAATCAGTCCAACATAACCCTGACAGTCGGTTCCAGCCGGACAAGCCAGTTTACACGGCGGGCGGCAGTCTCCTCTGTGGTTGGAGAGCAGAAGCTCCAGGTTGGTCTTTCTGGATTCGATTACTCTCTTGGTCTTTGTATTTACTACCATGTTCGGTGCAATCTGGGTAGCACAGGCTTTGCACAGCTTTGGATTGCCCTCTACCTCAACAACGCAGAGACCGCAGGCACCGTAGATCTCGGTTCTCTCATCGTAGCAAAGAGTCGGGATGTCAATGTCATTTTCTCTCGCTACCTCAAGAATAGTCTGTCCCGGAACTCCGAAGACTTCTTTTCCATCGATATTCAATCTAAATTTATTCACAGTCTTCCCCTCCTACACTCTCTTTACTGCATCAAATTTACAGGACTCTTCACACTTGCCGCACTTGATACATACATTCGGATCGATGACATGCATTTTCTTCTTCTCACCGCTGATTGCACCAACCGGACATTTTCTAGCACAGGCGCCGCAGCCCTTACAATTATCTGTAATCTCATAATGAATCAGAGCCTTACAGGATTTTGCAGTACAGGTGTGGTTGTAAATATGATCTTCATACTCATTTCTAAAATAGCGAAGTGTGGTAAGTACCGGGTTCGGAGCTGTCTGTCCAAGACCGCACATAGCGCCGTCTTTGATCTTTCCTGCCAGCTCTTCCAGAAGCTCGATATCTCCGTCTTTTCCTTCGCCGCGTGTGATTCTCTCCAGAATCTCCAGCATTCTCTTGGTACCGATACGGCAGTAGTTACATTTACCACAGGACTCTTTTCTGGTGAAATCCAGGAAATAACGCGCCATATCTACCATACAGGTATTCTCGTCCATGACGATCATACCGCCGGAACCAACGATCGCACCGGTCTTGTTGATATCTTCATAAGTAACCGGAGTGTCAATCAGCTGTGCAGGAATACATCCGCCGGACGGACCACCCATCTGAACAGCTTTGAACTCTTTGTCGTTTTTGATTCCGCCGCCGATGCCATAGATGACTTCTTTCAGAGGCAATCCCATCGGAACTTCCACAAGACCGCCTTTTTTGATCTTACCAGCCAGAGCGAATACTTTCGTACCATTACTCTGCTCAGATCCAAGAGCTGCGAATGCTTTTCCTCCGTTGGTGAAAATCCACGGAACGTTTGCATAAGTCTCAACGTTATTGATGTTGGTAGGAAGTTTCCAGTATCCTTTTGCTGCCGGGAACGGCGGTTTCAGACGAGGCATTCCTCGCTCGCCTTCCAGGGAAGCGATCAGAGCAGTCTCCTCACCGCATACGAAAGCTCCCGCGCCGGCTTTGATACGGATATCAAAACTGAAGTCAGTTCCAAACAGGTTCTTTCCTAAAAATCCTTTTTCTCTTGCCTGTTCCATTGCAATCTCCAGACGGGTGATTGCCAGAGGATACTCAGCACGGCAATAGATAATTCCCTCGGTAGCTCCGGCAGCGAATCCGCCGATAATCATACCTTCCAATACGGAATGAGGATCACCTTCCAGTACGGAACGGTCCATGAATGCACCTGGGTCACCTTCGTCCGCGTTACATACCATATACTTCTGTGCGCCGGAATTGGATTTGATAGCGTTCCATTTAAACCAGGTTGGGAAACCTGCGCCGCCACGTCCGCGCAGACCGGCAACTTTCACTTCTTCGATTACTTCATCCGGAGTCATGGATGTGACAACTTTCTTCGCTGCCTCATATCCGCCTCTTGCTATGTACTCTTCAATTTTCTCCGGATTGATCAGACCGCAGTTGCGAAGTACGATACGTTTCTGTTTGGAGAGGAAAGACTCATCCTCCTCAGAAATCATATATTCCTTCACGGGCTCCTTGCCGATCAAATGTTTTTCCACAACTTCAGCCACTTTTTCCGGCTGCAGTTTCACATATCTTGCTTCCAGGTCGCCGTTATCATTGTACACATCCACGATGGGCTCCAGATAACAGGTTCCGATACATCCAGTCTTGTCAATGACAACATTATCCAGATTTTTCTCTGCTACAAGTCTCTCGAACTCGTTAGAGGTTTTCTTAGCGCCTGTAGCAATACCGCAGCTGCCCTGTCCAATTACAACTTTCATATTCTACCTCCTACGCATTCTTTGCCTTGTATTCATCTAAGATCTCAGTTACTTTCGCCTTGGTCAGATTTCCATAGGTCTCCTCTCCATCGACTGTCTTGACCATCATGACAGGTGCCAGAGAACAACATCCAAGACAGGCAACCGCATTCAGAGTAAACAGACCATCTTCCGTCGTCTCTCCATCCTGGATTCCCAGGTGTTCGCTCACGGCTTCCTGGATCATATCCGCACCGTTAACATGACAGGCAGTTCCCTTGCAGAGCATCACCAGATATTTTCCAATCGGCTGCAGACGGAACTGCGCATAAAAAGTCGCAACTCCATAGATTTTCGCAGGCATGATGCCGGTTCTCTCGGAGATGTAATTGATTGCATCCAAAGAGAGATAGCCATAGATATCCTGCGTTTTCTGCAGAATTGTAATCAGGCTTCCCGGTACCTTCGCATATTTCTCCAGTACAGGAGCCAGCTCGGCGAAATTCACTTCGGAGTTTCCGCCGTTTTGACATCCACACGTATTGCTCATGTTTGTCCCTCCTAAGCATTATCGTTATTATATTATCAATAGATGAATTATATCACAAAAGGACAAACAAGGGAACAAAAAACCCAAAAATTTTGTTTATTTAATACGGAAAATACAGGTAATATCCCAAAAAAATTAAAAAATCATGGTTAGTCTTAACTACTTTTCCTTTCTGAAATTGTCGGATTTTGTTCATTTTCCTTTATCATTTGATGAAGTTTTGACAAAGCCTCCCGGATTCCCCCCACCTCATCAATCAACCCCTCTCTCACGGCATCTTCCCCCTCCAGCATGGTCCCCACATCTTTGACCAGCTGCGAAGTATCCAGCATGAGTTCCTCCAGCCTTTCCTGGCTGATATTGGAATGCCCGGCGATAAACGTGGTGATTCGGTCCTGAATCTTCTCCATATTCCGGTATGTCTGAGCCACACCGATAAACATCCCGTTCGAGCGCACAGGATGAATCACCATGGTTGCGCTGGGAACCACAAAAGAATAATCCGCGGACACCGCCATGGGGACGCCGATGGAATGTCCGCCGCCCAACACCAGAGAGACTGTGGGGATGCTCAGGGATGCGATCATCTCCGCGATGGCCAGTCCGGCCTCCACATCGCCTCCCACCGTATTTAAGAGAATGAGAAGCCCGTCCACATTTCTATCGTCTTCAATCATGGCCAGCTTCGGCAGCACATGTTCATATTTGGTTGTCTTGCTGTGGCTGGGCGCAGACTCATGCCCCTCTACTTCACCGATAATCGTCAGAAGATGAATGCGGTGTCTTACAGTATTCTCCTCCAGAGTCACCTGTCCCATATCCTGAATCTCTTCGTTGACTGCCGCGTCTTCTTCCCGTTCTGCCTTCTTCTTTTCCTCAGACATAAAAATACCTCCAGATTTTCAATTCTCTGAAGGTATTATCCTCACGCTGCGCGTGTTTTATTCATTTATTCTTCCCAGTTGTGCCATACATCCGTCACGTCATCGTCATCTTCCAAAAGATCCAGTGTTTTCTGAAGATCTTTGACAGCCTTCTCATCCGTAAGTTCTACATAAGTCTGCGGGATCATGGCAACCTGAGCCTGTAGCATAGGAATCCCTTCCTTCTCCAACGCTTCCCGCACAGCACTGAAATCATCCGGATCTGTGAGCACCTCATAGCTGTCTTCTTCTTCGTTGAAATCCTCTGCGCCTGCGTCCAGTGCCAGCATCATCAGATCATCGGCATCTTTTTCACATTCCTCTTTATCGATGATGATCTGGCCTTTTTTGTCAAACATGAATGACACACAGCCCTGAACACCAATACTTCCGTTTCCTTTGGTAAATGCGCTTCTCACATTCGCCGCAGTACGGTTCTTGTTGTCCGTCAGCGCTTCTACGATGATGGCAATTCCATTGGGGCCATATCCTTCATAGGTAACCGCCTCAAAATTATCGGCAGAGGCATCTCCTGCTGCCTTCTTGATTCCTCTCTCGATGGTATCATTGGGCATGTTGTTGGCTTTTGCCTTCGCGATCACATCACGCAGCTTGCTGTTATTGGCCGGATCCGGACCGCCCTCCTTCACTGCAATCACGATCTCACGGCCGATCACTGTGAAAATTTTTCCTTTTTTTGCATCATTTTTTTCTTTCTTATGCTTAATATTAGCAAATTTTGAATGTCCTGACATGTCCTTGTCTCCTTTATCTGTTTTCCGCCTCCGGCTCAGACACCGAAGGAGGTAATTTCTTAGCTTTTACCTTTTGTATGGTATTGTTTTCAACAGAGAGTATCTCGAACCGATAACCATTGGCAATCACTTCTTTGTCCTTGACTGTGGGAATGTGATCCAGTACGGAAGTCAGATATCCATTCAAAGTCTCCACTTCCTGTTCCCCGAAATCCATACCCAGCTCTTCTTCCAGTTCCTCCAGGCGGGTGAACCCGTCAATGAGAATGCTCTGATCCAGCTGCGGCTGAATATTCTGTTCATCTTCATCGTACTCATCATTAATCTCGCCTACGATTTCCTCCAGGATGTCCTCCATAGACACCAGGCCAACCGTCTGTCCATACTCGTCCACCACGACCACCAGATGGGTCTTCCTGGCCTGCATTCCCTGAAACAGCTGATTGATACCTCTGGTCTGCGGAATAAAAATCGCGGGCCGGATCATTCCAGGAATCTCGCGTATCGGCTTCCCGCCGGCCATACTGCTGGTCGAAGCCACCCGCATGACATCCTTGAAATGAAGGATACCCAGAATATTATCCAGATCATCCGCATAGACCGGATAGCGGGAATACCCCTCCTCCAGCATCATCTTCACTGCCTCATCCAAAGTCATCTGTCCTTCCAGGGCAGCGATATTTTTCCGCGGAGTCATGATATCCTGTGCGTCCTTTTCCCGGAATGTAATCAGATTCTGAATCATCTCTGCCTCAGACTCCTCGATTACTCCCTGCTCATGGGCTTCATCCACTATGGACAGAATCTCCTCCCCTGTCACATCCTCCGGAATCTTCCGCTTATCCAGTCCCAGAATCTTCACCACCATCTTCGAGATACCCGCAGTGATCCATGATACCGGCGTCAGCACCGCCATCATCAGACGCACAATCCCTATGAACATCCGTGAGATCCTGTTTGGATAAAAAGTACACACTTTTTTGAAAGATAAAATGCCCAGAGAAGTGAGCAGAACCGCAGAAACGATAATCACAATCAGATAAGCAGCTCTCAAATCTATGTATGGCTTCATCCAGTTCACGAAGGAATCCACCCCGAAAGTACCGTAACAGACTCCCAGCAGAATGGTCAGCACTAAAATAGAACTGACAAACTTCTCAGGATCCTGCATGATCTTCCAGATCTTCGCCGCCGTGCGGTTGCCGTCCAGAGCTTCCCTCTCCATCTCCGAGTCATTCAGATGTTGAATTGCTGCTCCAAATCCATAGAAAATCCCGTTCAGTATCAGAAACACGAGAAAAAGAATACATCCCCATAAAGGGCCGTTGACATCGTCCATATTGCTCTCCTTAAAGTGAGAGATTCTCACATACTCTGCTCAAATCTCTCATCATTTCTTAGAAAACTATACCATTTTCCTTTCTGTTCGTCAAGATTCCCGAAAGTTCTCTCTATGTAGTCAGCTCCAGGCTGATCTCAAGAGCATGGTTTACCTTATCCAGCATCGCCTGATCCAGATGGCAGACTTTATCCTTCAGCCTGCGTTTATCAATGGTTCGAAGCTGCTCCAGTAAAATCACAGAATCTTTTACAATATCGTATTCTGTAGAGTCAATCTCTATATGTGTGGGTAATTTTGCTTTGTTCATCTTCGAGGTAATCGCGGCACAGATCACTGTGGGACTGTGTTTGTTGCCCACATCATTCTGGACAATGAGAACCGGGCGGATTCCTCCCTGTTCGCTTCCCACCACCGGCCGCAGGTCTGCATAATAAATGTCCCCTCTTTTTATAATCACACAATTCACACTCCGATTCCTAGGTTTTAGGGATGGATGAAAACATCTCAGACATTTTTCCATCAACCATAGTATTCCCATATTCCTCTGGTGTATACGAATTGCGTCTCCCCGCTTTTCTTCCCAATCTTCCTTATCTCAGATAGATTCTCGGCACTCTCTTTCCCACATCACAGACAAACTCATAGGGGAATCGCCCGGACAGTTCTGCCAGTGTATCTACGGATAAGACTTCCTCCCCGTCTCTTCCCATCAGTGTCACTTCGTCTCCCTGCTTCACATTGGGAATCTTCGTCACATCCACCATAAACTGATCCATACATACTCTCCCCAGCAGAGGTGCTTTCTGTCCGTGGATCAACACCCAGCCTTTGTTGGACAGGCTGCGCGGATAACCATCTGCGTAGCCGACAGGGATGGTGGCCACCTTCGTTCTTTCCCTTGTCACATAAGTCCCTCCGTAACTGATGGCAGTTCCCTTCGGCACCTCCTTGACATATGACACACTGGCTTTCCACCCCATCGCCGGAACCAGGGACAGTCTTTCTTTTTCCACCTGGTCTGAAGGATAGATGCCATAGAGAATAATCCCGGCTCTTGTCATATCTTTGTGCGCCTCCGGCATCCGCATGATTCCCGCACTGTTGGAACAGTGATGGATCGGAATGGAGACCCCTGCGTCTTTCAGCCACTTCTCAAATCTTTCATAGCGGTCCAGCTGTTCCATGGCAGGACTTCTGTCTGTCTCATCTGCCCTTGCAAAATGGGTAAAAATTCCCTCGATCCTCAGATTCTCCAGCTTCTGAATCTTTTGAATCTCCTCCACACTTTCCTCGCATACTGGAAATCCGATCCGTCCCATGCCTGTATCCAGCGCAAGATGAATATGTAATATCTTGTTCTGCCTCCCCGCTTCCTTGGAAAACCTTCTGGCAGTCTCATACTGAAAAATTGTGGGGCGGATGTCTTCTCTCACCAGCATGGCATCATCTTCCGGAAAGGTATATCCCAAAATCAAAATCGGTTTTTGCAGTCCTGCCTGACGAAGTTCCAAAGCCTCCTGAGCTGTGGCCACAGCATACCCCCACACGTAATCCAGCGGTTCTATCATCTCTGCGATGGGTATGGCTCCATGTCCGTATCCGTCAGCTTTCAGAACAGCCAGAACCTTTGCGCCCGGCTCCTGATGGCGGTGAATGGCCTCCAGATTCTCCCCAATTGCCCTAAGAGAAATTTCTGCTCTTGTACGACTATATTTTTTCTCCATTTTGTTCTCCTTCTTCAAATACCTGGGATAATCCGCCAATGATATCCCCTGCTGTCATCCAACGGCTTCCTTTCTCACGGCAGGCCACATCTCCTGCTTTTCCGTGCACATATACCGCCAGTGCCGCTGCCAGAGAGGGATCCGTCGCTTCTGTCAGAAACGCGGCGAGAATTCCGGTCAGCACATCACCGCTTCCTGCCGTAGCCATTCCCTCATTTCCACTGAGATTCAGCCAGCATCTGCCCTCCGGCGATGCAATTACCGTCCTTGCATCCTTGAGTACACAGGTTATCTTTGTATTTCCAGCATATTCCTGAGCTTCGTGAAACAGATCCTGCCGGATCACGTCCAGACTTCTGCCTGTCAGCCGTGACATCTCCATCAAGTGAGGTGTGAACACACAGACCGAAGGCAGAAGTTCCTTCCACTGTGGATTTTTTGCGAAAAGATTCAGACCATCGGCGTCCAAAACCAAAGGTTTCCGGCTATTCTCCAGAAGAAATTCCAGATGTCCCCGTGCCGTTGTCCCCTGCCCCAGACCCGGGCCTGCAGCGATCACATCACACCAATCCAGATCCTCTTTTAATTTTTCGAAATCTGCATGTCCCTCCTCATAAGTGGACAGCAGCGCCTCCGGAAGCAAAGTTTGAAGGATTTGCCGGTTTTTCTGCTCTGTGTGGATTTTCACCATACCTGCTCCGCTGTGCAGACAGGCACTGGCACACAGATAAGCCGCACCTGCAATCTGACCCGAACCAGCCACAATCAGAACCTTTCCAAACATTCCCTTGTTCCCGGCTGGATTTCTCTTCGGCAGCAAGGACAGGTCCTTCTCTTCAAAGGCCTGAACATACTCCCAGGGCATCTCGATTCCTTTCTCATAGATTCCAATATCGCTCACATGAACCTTTCCTGCGCAGTCTGCCCCCGGATACAGACACAGCCCTTTCTTCAGAAACCCAAATGTCACCGTCTCATCTGCCTGAAACGCGCAGCCCAAAACCTCTCCGCTGTCCGCACAGATTCCGGAGGGAATATCCACTGCCACTTTCCAGGCCTTTGCCTGATTCATCTTCCCGATCAAGGCCGCATATTCTCCCGTCACATCCCGGTTCAGCCCTACGCCGAAGACAGCATCCACAATAGTAGTATATTCACTCCACTGTGGGTTATTAACCAAAGGCACCCGATAATTTCGTGCAATTGCCAGCTGTCGGTTCAAATCAGAGGAAAATTTGTCTGGATTTCCCGGGCAATATATCTCTGCCCGATACCCCTTCAGATGCAGAAGCCTTGCGATCGCCGCGCCGTCTCCCGCGTTATTTCCCAGACCGCAGACCACCAGCGTACGCCCGAGAGCTTTTCTGTTCTTCTCCAGGCAATCCACCACTGCCAGTGCAGCCCGCTCCATCAGAACCTCCGATGGAACCCTCATCTCCTGAATGGTATAACGATCCAGCTCCTTCATCTGTGCACTGTTCAAAACACTCCTCATATTCCACCTCTTTCTTTTGTCACTCCCGAAAAAAGCTGCCGGCGGCACTCCCCGGAGGCCATACGACAGCTTTCTCTTATTTATTCTCTTTGTCCTTGTGATCTCTCGTGTACTTGCTCAGGTTATAAGAGAGTGTCATCAGACTCTCGGATAAATGTACATTCTCCACGATGACATCCTCGGGGACATCCAGATCAATATGAGCGAAATTCCAGATTGCCTTAATACCGTTTTTCACCAGAATCTCCGCCATATCCGCGGCCCGGTTCTTCGGAAGCGTGAGAATGGCGATCTCCACTTTTCTCTCCTTCAAGAAAAAGGGAAGATCACTGATCATCTTAATGTCAATCCCGCGCACACCCATACCTTCGAGCACCGGATTGATATCAAAAATGCCCACCAGCTCAAAGCCCCGCTTTTCAAAATCCACATAATTCGCAAGAGCCTGTCCCAGATTACCGGCACCTATGATAATCATAGGGTGCTGCACATCCAGTCCCAGAATCTTGCCGATTTCCGTGTACAGGTACTTTACATTATATCCATAACCTTGCTGTCCAAATCCGCCAAAATTATTCAAATCCTGACGGATCTGGGAAGCAGTCACTTTCATCTTCTTGCTCAGATCATTGGAAGAAATCCGTTCTACGCCTTCTTCAATCAATTCACCTAAATACCGATAATATCTGGGCAGCCGTTTAATCACTGCCTTGGAGATTTCTTTTTCTTCCACCAATCATCCCTCCTTAAGATATAGGATAATTATATATAACTGACAAATTATTGTCAATCCTGTGTGGATATTTTGTTTAAGTTTTTCTCGTTTTTGAGGGAATGCCAGTTGTCTTTTCCCGTTTTTTCGCTATAATGGTACTGTATGCCGCCGCCAGAACTATGCGTTCCGGCGCAATGCGGCTGAAAAATTACTGAACGATACCCCTTTGGAGGATTACCATGATTTTAGCATGTCAGAATATCAACAAATCATTCGGAGAAAATATTATCTTAAAAGACGCCTCCTTTCACATTGAAGAGAGGGAGAAGGCTGCGTTAATTGGAAATAATGGTGCCGGAAAAACCACACTGCTGAGAATCATTATCCGGGAATTGCCGGCAGACTCCGGCGAGATTGTCCTTGCCAAGGACAAGACTATCGGTTACCTGGCACAGTATCAGGATATCTCCACCGAACAGACTATTTACGAAGAGCTCCTGTCGACCAAACAGCATATCCTGGATCTGGAAAGCCAGATCCGTTCCCTGGAAGAACAGATGAGCCATGCCTCCCAAGAGGAGCTGGAGCCCCTCATGAAGCTCTATTCCAGCCTGAATCACAGTTTTGAGACGGAAAACGGTTACGCCTACAAAAGCGAAGTCATCGGCGTCCTGAAAGGTCTTGGATTCACAGAAGAGGATTTCTCCAAGAAGATCTCCACCCTGTCCGGAGGGCAGAAAACCCGGGTGGCCCTGGGAAAACTTCTCTTGAACCAGCCGGATATTCTGCTTCTGGATGAGCCCACAAACCATCTGGATATGGATTCCATCCGCTGGCTGGAGACTTATCTGTTAAATTATCCGGGAGCCGTGTTCATCGTCTCCCACGATCGTTATTTCCTTGATAAAGTTGTCACCAAAATCGTCGAGATCGATCAGGCTGACGTTCACACTTATCTGGGAAACTACTCAGACTACAGTGAAAAAAAAGCAAGAATCCGGGACGCCCAGTACAAAGCTTATCTGAATCAGCAGCAGGAGATCCGCCATCAAAAAGCTGTGATCGCGAAGCTGAAGTCCTTCAACCGTGAAAAATCTGTCCGCCGGGCACAGAGCCGTGAAAAAATGCTGGAGAAAATCCAGCTCATCGACAAACCCAACATGGAGGAAGAACGGATCCGCATTCAGCTGGAGCCGCGGATCACCAGCGGAAATGATGTCCTGACTGTGGAAGATCTCGCAAAATCTTTTCCGGGACAGCCTTTGTTCTCCCAGATTAGTTTTCAGATTAAACGGGGAGAGCGAGTGGCGCTGATCGGAAACAATGGAACCGGCAAAACTACCATGCTGAAAATCATCAACGGTCTTCTGGAACCGGACGCTGGTTCTGTCACCCTTGGAAGTAAGGTTCAGATTGGCTACTATGATCAGGAACACCATGTGCTTCACCCGGAAAAAACCATTTTTCAGGAGATCTCAGACTCCTACCCCACTTTGACCGAGACACAGATTCGAAATATGCTTGCTGCGTTTCTCTTCACCGGGGAGGACGTCTTTAAACTGATCTCTTCCCTGTCCGGAGGGGAGAGGGGCCGGGTATCCCTGGCCAAGCTGATGCTCTCCGAGGCAAACTTTCTAATTCTGGATGAGCCCACAAACCATCTGGATATTGCCTCAAAAGAAATTCTGGAGGAGGCGCTGAACAGTTATACCGGAACCGTCTTCTATGTCTCCCATGACCGTTATTTTATCAATCAGACGGCCACCAGAATTCTGGATCTGACCAATCACTCTGTTGTCAATTATATCGGAGACTATGATTATTATCTGGAAAAATGCGAGGAACTCACGGAGAAATATGCTCCCGCGGCCGCTTCAGAGGAATCCCTGAGAGAGACTTCTCAGACCAAAATCTCCTGGCAAAATCAGAAAAAAGAACTGGCCAGACAGAGAAAGCTGGAAAATGAACTGAAAAAGACAGAAGAAGAGATTGAGAAATTGGAATCCAGAGACCAGGAGATCGATGAGACATTGGTTCTCCCGGAAGTCTGTACGGATGTTGCAAAATGTCTGAAGCTGAGCAAAGAAAAAGAACAGATCGCGGAAAAACTGGAAGAACTGTATGAACGCTGGGAAGAACTTGCCCAATAAAAGAACGAAAGGACCTGAACGCACCAAATGTGTTCAGATCCTTTTTCTTCCCTTACAGAAGTTTCTCAAGCTCTTCTTTCACAGCGAGAATGAAATCACGGCTGTTCAGAACTGTCGGATTCTCCAAAGTCGTAATCAATGCCAGATCTTTGGTCATTTTTCCGCCTTCGATTACAGCAATGGTAGCTTTCTCCAGTTTGTCAGCAAAAGCAGCCAGTTCTGAATTCTGATCCAGTTCTCCTCTCTTGCGCAGAGCGCCGGACCATGCAAAAATTGTCGCCACAGAGTTGGTGGAAGTCTCCTCGCCTTTCAGATGACGGTAATAATGTTTCTGTACAGTTCCATGAGCCGCCTCATATTCATAATATCCATGAGGTGAGACCAGAACAGAGGTCATCATAGCCAGAGAACCGAAAGCTGAAGACACCATATCACTCATCACATCTCCGTCATAATTCTTACATGCCCAGATGAAACCGCCTTCTGCTTTCATAACCCGGGCAACAATGTCATCGATCAGGCTGTAGAAATAGGTCAGACCTGCCTGCTCGAATTTATCTTTGAACTCCTGCTCATAGATAGTCTGGAAAATATTTTTAAAGCGTGCATCGTATGTCTTGGAGATGGTGTCCTTGCATCCGAACCACAGATCCTGATTGGTGTCCAGCGCATAGGCAAAACAGCTTCTCGCAAAACTCTCCACAGACGCATCCAGATTATGCATTCCCATCAGCACACCAGGAGTTTTGAATTCCTGGATCAGAGCTCTGCTCTCTTCCCCGTCATCACCTGTGAAGACAAGCTCTGCCTTGCCTGGTTTGTCAATGTACATCTCTGAGTTTTTATAAATGTCTCCGTAGGCATGACGTGCGATGGTAATCGGTTTCTTCCAGTTCTTCACACAAGGCTCAATTCCCTTTACCACAATAGGAGCGCGGAATACCGTTCCGTCCAGAATCGCACGGATGGTGCCGTTGGGGCTTTTCCACATTTTTTTAAGGTGGTACTCATCCATTCTGGCATGGTTCGGTGTGATGGTAGCACATTTTACAGCCACTTTATATTTCTTTGTCGCCTCTGCGGCATCCACAGTGATCTGATCATCTGTCTCGTCTCTCTTTTTCAGTCCCAGATCATAATACTCTGTGTTCAATTCCACATAAGGCATCAGAAGCTCTTCCTTAATCATCTGCCACAGAATTCGGGTCATCTCATCCCCGTCCATCTCCACCAGTGGAGTCTGCATCTTAATTTTTTCCATTTTCTGCTGTATCCTCCTTGTATTTTATCCAACCGGCAAATCAGCCGGAACACTCACTGTTTTTTATTGTAGCGGAGAAACGGATATTCGTCAATTTTTTCTCCTGTCAATGAGCCAGAAATTTTTTCAGATTAAACAATCCCCTGCCTTGTTGGTTATGGGGAAGTCCCAGATCATCCGTGCTCTCCAAAAGCATTCGTTTCACCTCGCCATTGGTCAGACACGGGTATTTCTCAAGCATGAGAGCCACCGCCCCTGAAATCAGAGGAGTCGACATGGATGTGCCGCTCTTGACTCCATAGCCGTTACCGGCTCCAGGCGCACAGGCTGTCACACGATTTCCAGGTGCCACCAGATCTGGCTTGCAGATACACTCCGCCGTTGGCCCTCTCCCGGACACCCCGCTTCTGCCCGTCATCAGGTCACTGGATCCCACGGTGATCACTTTCCTGCTGCTCCCGGGCGATGTGACGCTGCCTGGAGCCGGCCCGCGGTTTCCCGCGGCCGCTACCACGATCAGGCCGCTGTCCCATGCCTGTTCCACTCCCTGAATCAAAACATCTCTGTGAGTAGAATGTCCATACGTGGTACCCACAGAGATATTGACGATTCGAATTCCATATTCGTCTTTGTTCCGGATAATCCAGTCCAGAGCCTTCAAGACATCTTCTTTTCTTCCATTTCCGCTGCGGTCCAGCACTTTCATTCCGATCAGGCAGCATCCCGGAGCAATGCCCCGGTATCTGCCCTGGGACGCCACTCCGCTTCCCGCCAGAATGCCGCAGACATGTGTCCCATGCCCGTTATCATCATAGGGAAGGGATCGGTGCTGAATATAATCATAAAAGGCGACAATTCGCCTGTCAAAATCCCGATGAGGGTAAATTCCGGTATCCAGAACAGCCACACAGACCCCGCGGCCTGTATAACCTTGATTTTCCATATGCCTCTTCCAATCTTTTCCATCTCACTTTACTATATGAAAAATCTTCTGGAGTGCCTCTCACATTACCGTTTCTTCCAGGCATCCTCCGGGACACAGGAGGCAAGAAAAGCACCGAATGTCCCACTGTCACCGCGCTCAAAATCTGTGTTTTTCACCCAATAGACCACATCTGCGGCTTTGAGAAACCATCCTTCGCTCTTCTCCTCAATGTGTTTGATTTCCGAGTAAGGCACATTCAGATACCGGTCTCCCCAGCCATACTGAAATCCTTTTTTGTAAAAATAATAATTGGCTTTGATTACCTTATCCTTTTTGTCTTTCAGGATCTGCCGTGTGGCCTGATAGGGACGAAGTTCCACCAGAATCAGGGAGACTGCCACTGCAATCATCAGGATCACACTGGCTGTCGTCAGAGGAATTCCCAGAAACTTTCGCCCGCTTCCCGCTGACCAGATGGAAATCGCCAGCAGAAGCACCTCAACCAAGACGGAGATACACCGGTAGGTCAGCTGGAATCTCTTTCCCACCAGTTTCTGCATCTTCAGGACATCCTCTTTCTTGTAAACTGTGTGTACTTTGTACATTGCTGTCATCTTTTGTTCCTCCAACTTCTTTTTTCTGTCATCCGCTTATTCGCTGCGCGTCACAATCTTCTTCGGATTCTCGATAAAAATTTTTTTCGCATATTCTTTTCCCATTTTGCGGACAACATAATCCACACAAGGGCTAAGCATGGGACGGCGCACATCAATCCGGTGGGCATCCGTTCCCACAAACTGCAGAAGATCCTGCTTCATCAGTTTCCGGCAAAATTTTTTCGCTGTTCTTCCGTTCACTCCCACAACACTTCCCGCATTCACCTGGAGAAATGCTCCCATATTCACGATCTCCCTTAAAAACTCCCAGTTCTGACAGATCTGCGGATAACGTTCCACGTGGGCAATAATCGGCAGATACCCGCCTTTCAGAAGAGAATCCAGACTCTCATGCATGGAATAAATATCCGTACCATATCCAAACTCCGCGAGCACATAGCGGGAGCTGGCCATGCAGGGACGTTTTTTTGCTCTAAGGCTGCCGACCATATCCTCTTCCACATGATACTCACAGCCCAGAAACAATTGAACTCCTATTTTCTTTCCTAATTCCCGCAGCTGCAGGAACTGCTCCAGAATCTTCTCCATGGGAGTCTCAAACATCCCCTTGCGGTAATGAGGTGTGACAATGATATACCTCACACCCTGACTGTACTCCATCTTGAGCATTCTGACTGCTTCTTCCATGTTTCTGGCACCATCATCCACATAGGGAATCAAGTGACAGTGTATATCAAATAATCCGTGCATGATTATCCTCTCTATATCCTTATTTGCCGCAGCAAATTAATCATAGCCTAAATCCGTCTATAATTCAAGGGGCTCCGGCAATTCCTCCTGCCTTTCCGTCAGATGATGATACACACCAGTCCTCCTTTGCTGTCATTGACAATTTTCTGCATGGTATCCTGAAGTTTTACCTGGCTCTCCTCGCTGATCGCGGCAATCTTGGTCCGGATTCCATCCTCCACCAGCTGCTCGATGGATTTTCCAAAAATATTGGTCTCCCAGATGCTCTCTCCTCTGGAATCACTCTCCTCGATATAGGAAATCAGATCTTTCGCCTGCTCCTCCGTTCCCACAATGGGGGCAATCTCCGTCTCAATATTCGCCTTGATCATATGAATGGAGGGGCTTTTTGATTTGATCTTCACACCAAATTTATTTCCCTGCTTGATTACGGTGGGAGTCTCCATCTGGATCTCTTCCAATTTAGGCACCACAACTCCGTAACCGCAGCCCCTGACTGCCTCCATGGCAGATTCCACCTGACTGTACTCTCCTTTCATTTTCGCGAATTCTTTCATTGTACGAATTAGTTCGTACTCACTCTCCATCGGAATTCCTGTCAGCTTGCTGAGCATTTCGTAGTAATACGCTTCTTTGATCTGCACCCGCACTCTGGCGATTCCTGCCGCCAGATCCACTTTCTCCAGAATTGTCTCTTCCACATATGGCCCCTGAAGCTGGACAGACTGTACCGTCACATCTTTGATTTTTTTCATCTTCTCCATCAAACCTTTAATTTGCATGAGAAGCTGGCTCTTCAGTTCCTGGTCAGCAGAGAGCATTTCCACCCACTTGGGAATGAAAAACTGTATCTGGCAGACGGGAAACTCATAAAGGATTTTCTCCAGAATCCGCATCACATCTTCTTTTCTCAGCTGTTCACAGTTCACTGTCAGCGCGCTGACCTGATATTTCTCTTCCATCTGTCTGGCCAGCTTGAGTGTCTCTTCCTGATAAGGTTTCTGAGAATTGACAAGGATCAAAAATGGTTTTCCCTGCTTTTTCAGCTCCTGAATCGTCTTTTCCTCTGCCGGAACATAATTTTCCCTGGGAATCTCCCCAAATGACCCGTCCTTCGTCACCACAAGCCCTATGGTGGAATGTTCCTGTATCACCTTCTGTGTTCCCATCTTGGCGGCTTCATGAAAAGGAATTTCCGTGGCAGACCAGGGGGTTTTCACCATCCTCTCCTTGCCCTCTTCCATATTTCCCGCCGCATCCTGTACCAGAAAACCGACACAGTCAATCAGACGGACCTTCACCTCTGTGTCCTGGCTTAAAGTCACCTTTACTGCCTCTTTGGGAATGAATTTGGGTTCCACTGTGGTGATCAATTTTCCCGAGCCGCTCACCGGAAGCTGATCCTGCACCTCTTTCTTCTGGCTCTCTTCCAGTGCAGGAAGCGCCATCTGTTCCATAAACCGCCGGATGAATGTGGATTTTCCTGTGCGGACGGGTCCGACAACCCCTATGTAAATCTCACCCTTTGTGCGGGCTTGTATATCTTTGTACACCTGAAAATGATCCATAAATTAGTCCCCCTTGCCCATTTCGCGATACGATGTATTGCTATAATCTATGTGAACAGAACTTTGGTTATTCCAGAATCTCATTGAAAAAACGCATCAGATATGCTAAAGTAGCTAATATGACAAAAAAGGAGGCTAAGGCAAAATGATGGAATTCCTGAAAGCCATACTTGGATTTGTCCTGGAATTGACAATCTTTTTCTGCATCGGAAGCTTACTCATGCGGAAAATGAAATTAAAAGCAGAAGCATCCCTGGCACTGGTGCTGGGATACCTTCTGTATTTTTCTGTGTTTGAATTTCTGACTGTCCCTCTGACACTGGCCTGGGTGCCGCTGCACACACTGTGTCTGATCTGGGGTATCATCCTGGCAGTAGTTGTATGTCTGAGTATCTTTTTTCAGAGCAAACCGTGGATTCAACAGCTTAAGGGAATCGGCGGGATTCCAAAATCCCATGGTCTCCTGCTTCTCCTTGTGGCAGGAGTAATTTTATTGCAGTGTGCCATCGTTGTCCTATATGAGGACACGACTGTGGATGCCGCTTATTACGTGGGAACCGTGAGCACTTCTGTGTACACAGACACTCTCGGAAGGTACAATCCGTACACAGGACTTTTATATAAAGATTTTCCTGCCAGATATATTCTCTCCGCCTACCCCATGCACAACGCGGTATGGTGCCGTTTTCTTGGCATACATCCCATCATACAGGCCAAGATTATTATGCCGGTAATTCATGTGCTGGTGGCGAACTTCATTATCTATCACATTGGAAAGCGGCTTTTTCACGGCGGCAGAAAGCAGGCGGATCTGATGACCTGTCTGGTGTGCCTGATGCAACTGTTCTCTTACACCATCTACACCCCGGGCACTTTCTTCTTCACCAGGTCTTATGAAGGGAAATCCCTTCTTGGAAATGTAATTTTTCCGGTTGTCCTGTATTGCAGCATCTGGTTCTGGCAGAAGGCAAAAGATTACCGTCCATGGCTTGTGCTCTTTCTGGCTTCCGCCAGCGGCGCCGCCTTTTCCGGCTCTTCTCTCATCTTTCCTGTAGCAGTCAGCGCCGGAATTCTGCCGACTTTGCTGTTTAAAAAACGTTTTAGGGCTCTGTTTCCTTATATATTGTGTATGCTGCCCACCATTCTCTATGCAGCCGTATACTTTTCTCAGAGACTTGGTTGGCTGACGCTTAGCGCATCATAAGGAGGTTGAAGCAAAATGGCTGGATTATCATTAAACGAAACCGGTTTGCAGTTTGTCCGGATCTGTCTTCAGAATTACTGGGGAACCTGTCTGTATCTGCTGCTGTTCGCGGCGGGGATTCTCTGGAGCCTCTGCTGCCATCGAAAACAGGAAGCCAGAATTTTTCTAGGTTATGCAGTCTTTCTGGCTCTCACCGCCTACAATCCGTTTTTGGTGAAATATATTGTTCCAAAAATCAACTTTGAAAACGAATATTATCGTCTGTTCTGGATTCTCCCTGTCATACCGGGAGTCGCCTACTATACGGTACGTCTGATATTCGCATTGAAAAAACGGTGGACAAAAGTACTGCTCACAATCGTGTCTGCCGCGGTTCTTGTGGCAGCCGGCACTCCTCTTCAGGGTGTCGTTGAAAATTTTGCCCTGGCAGAAAATATCTATAAAGTTCCCGATGACCTCCGGGCAGTCTGCGATGTCATCCACAAAGACAGCAAAAAAGAACAGCCGCGGGTGATCTTCGATGGCAGTCTCAACTCTCTGGTGCGGCAGTACGATCCTTCCCTGCAGCTGGTTCTTCATCGAAACGCCGTATTATACCGGGCAGGAAGTACAGTCATCGATGGAATCGATGAAGACAGTGCCTGGTACCATCGCCAGAAAACACTCATGGATGTTCTCTATTACAGTGAGCCGGTGGATCTGTCTCAGTTCCAGCAGGCGCTCACCGGAACACATACCGATTATCTGGTTGTCCCCATCTCCTGGGGCAATCATGAATATCTGCAGCAGGCAGGGTGCCAGCCCATCGCGCAGACAGAAGAAAATATCGTATATTATTACGACTGGCAGCAAAAAATTTAGGGGATTTATCCTGCAAAGTAAATCTTCAACAAATTACAGTAAAATTTGAAAAAAAGAGACAACCCGACCGAGAATTCGTTCCTAAAAAAGTCCGAGTTCTCTGGGATTGTCTCTTTCCTGCATATCAGGGGTTAAAAATCGGTATCACCCATAACCCCTTTCATTTCATCTCAACGTCATTAATCAATAACCATCGTTATGAAGCAGTTTGTGTTCTTTTCCTTTCAGCAGTCCATTGTACAGCTCAAGTACCAATGGGTTCTCATCGGATTTCTTGATCGTCATGGTATTATCTGCATTATATAGGCCTTTTGCTCTGGCAGCTTTTGTTCTCTCACCGGCTCTGGTCGGCTGTCCTCCGCCCATGATACATCCACGGCGGCAGGCCATCACCTCAATCAGGTGATAATTCTTTCTTCCTGCTTTCACATCTTCCATCACCTTTCTGGCATTTGCCAGACCGCTTGCCACACAGACATTGATATCCATTCCATTGTATGGTACTGTGAACTCTTTGATTCCATCATCTCCGCGGACACCGCAGGAAGCAATGTTTTCCATCACTGCCTTACTGTGATCCGGATTCAGGCGTCTGAGCACTGCCTCAGTCACACCGCCGGTAACTCCGAAGATCACACCGCCGCCGGAACCGAATCCAAACGGCATATCACATGCCTCTGGCTCTGCCGATGCAAAATCAATTCCGAAGTTGCGGATCATGCGGATCAATTCGGTAGTGGTGATAACCAGATCGGTATCCTGTTCGCCGTCTGTGAAGCTGTTCGGACGAATCGCTTCCATCTTCTTGGCCGTACATGGCATGATGGACACCATCACGGTCTTCTTGCCCTGCGCGTTCTCAGGATCGCGGAAATATTCCTTGATTACCGCAGACATCATTCCCTGCGGAGAACGGCAGGTGGATACATTCTTCAGATATTCCGGATACTGGTCTTTTACAAATTTTACCCAAGCAGGACAACAGGAGGTCATAAGAGGCAGGTTCTCTCCCTTCTGCACTCTGTCCAGAAATTCTGCTGTCTCTTCCATAATCGTCAAGTCCGCGCTGAAACTGGTGTCATATACCTCATCGAATCCCATCCGGTGCAGTACATTGACAATCTTGCCCATCACACTCTTGCCTCTTGGAAGTCCAAAGTGATCGCCCACCGCCACACGGACTGCAGGCGCAATCTGAGCTACTACTCTCACGTTCGGATCATTGATTGCCTCCCACACAGCTCCTGTGTTGGTACGGATCGAGATGGCACCGGTCGGACAGTATACACGGCACTGTCCGCAGTTGACACAGTCTGTCTCGGCAATCTTCTTGTCAAAAGCAGGCATAACCATCGCGTCCGTTCCACGGAAGGCAAAACCGATACAGCCGATTCCCTGAATCTCAGAGCAGGCACGTACACAGTTTCCACACAAAATACATTTATTCGGATCCCGCACGATGGATGGAGAACTGAAATCCAGCTCTCTGGGTTCTCTTGTATTTTCGAATCTCACCTGTTTTACCCCCAGACGGTGGGCCAGTTCCTGAAGAACACACTCTCCGCTCTTCACACAGGTGGTACAGTCACGGCAATGTGCCGCCAGCAGAAGTTCCACAATCAATTTACGGTATTTTCTCAGTCTTCCCGTATTGGTATAAATCACCATTCCATCCCTTGGCTCTTCGGAACAGGACGCGAACATCTTACCCCGTCCATCTTCCACCGTACAGAGACGACAGGCGCCAAAGGTGGACAATTCTGAGTGATAACATAAAGTTGGTATATTGATTCCCGCCTTGCGAATGACAGACAGGACATTTTTCTCATCGGTAAATTCTACTTTTCTACCGTCTATTGTCATTGTTCCCATATGGTTCCCTCCTTCTAAGCTTCCACGTAAATTGCATCAAATGCACAGTTGTCCTTGCAGGCGCCACACTTGATACACAGATCGGTATTGATCACATACGGTTTCTTCCGAACTCCTCTGATTGCCCCTACCGGACAATTCTTCGCACACTTACCGCATCCCTTACAGAAATCAGGATTAATATGGTACTGACGCATCGCCGTACAGACTTTGGCACGGCATTTTTTGTTAATAATATGTTCTTCGTACTCCTCGCGGAACCGTTTCAGTGTACTGATGACAGGAAGAGGTGCACTCTTGCCCAGTCCGCAAAGCGCCATGCTGCGAACCATCTCCGCAAGCTCCTGCAGCTGATCCAGATCTTTCATCTCACCTTTTCCGTCTACAATCCGTTCCAGAATCTCCAGCATCCGCTTCGTACCTTCACGGCAGGGAACACATTTTCCGCAGCTCTCTCTCTGCGTAAAGCTCATAAAGAAACGAGCCACTTCCACCATACAGGTGTTTTCATCCATGACAACCAGTCCGCCGGATCCCATGATGGCATCAAACTTTTTCACAGAATCGAAATCCAGAGGCTGATCCAGATGTTCCTCTGTCAGACATCCGCCGGAAGGTCCGCCAATCTGCACTCCCTTGAAGGCAGCGCCGCTCTTTAAACCGCCGCCGATGTCATAGATGATATGGCGAAGTGTGGTGCCCATCGGTACCTCGATCAATCCGGTAGTCTCGATGGAACCGGTCAGTGAGAACGTCTTGGTTCCCGGACTCTTCTCCGTTCCGATGGTCCGGAACCAATCTGCGCCCTGCAGAATGATCTTCGGCACGTTGGCATAAGTCTCAACGTTATTGAGGACGGTCGGTTTTTCCCACAGACCTTTCTCCACAGTACGCGGAGGCTTCACACGAGGCATACCGCGGTTTCCTTCTATGGATGCGGTAAGGGCAGAACCTTCACCGCAGACAAACGCTCCGGCTCCACGGTTGATATGTAAATGGAAGGAGAAATCGGTTCCCAGAATATGGTCGCCAAGGATTCCGTACTCTTCCGCCTGTCTCATCGCTTTTTTCAGTCTGGCCACTGACAGAGGGTACTCTGCACGCACATAGATATAACCTTCCTGAGCGCCCACCGCATATCCTGCGATTACCATACCCTCAATCATCTTATAAGGATCACCCTCCATAACAGAGCCGTCCATGAAAGCTCCCGGGTCACCCTCGTCACCATTGCAGACAACATAACGGGTCTTCTCCGGCTGTCCTGCCACCTGGCGCCATTTCTTTCCAGCCGGGAATCCGGCACCGCCACGGCCTCTCAGCCCTGACTTTTCCACCTCGTCAATGACCTGATCCGGTGTCATATCAAAAATTGCCTTGGACAGGGCAGAGAAACCACCGATTGCGATATATTCATCGATGGATTCCGCATCAATCTTTCCGCAGTTCTCCAGAACAATTCTGGTCTGAAGTTTCAAAAATGGAATGTCTTCCGGGTGCTGATAGCGCTGATTGTCATGGGTATAGAACAGGCGCTCCACCGGCAGTCCCTCCATGACTGTCTTCTCCACGATCTCCCGGCAGTCTTCCGGCTGTACTTTCACATACTGGTAATTATATGGCTCAATCCGCATCAGAGGTCCCAACTCACAGAGTCCCTGGCATCCGGTTTTCACAACGCCCAGATGGGGAATATCTTTCTGCATCTCAATCTGTACACCGTCCAGTCCCTCGCACAAAAGTTTCATCTGATCATAGATTTTCTGTGCGCCGGATGCCATACATCCGGTACCCGAACAGACCAAAATACGGCAGGTATAAGATTTAATCTCGGACTGCGCTTCTTCTCTTTTCTTTAACAAATCTTCTCTGCAGGTTATACTCATCAATTCTCACCTCTCAATTCATCTAATAATTCCAATGCCTTCTCCGGGGACATCTTTGGATGAACCACATCGTTCACATTCAGTGCAGGAGCAAGACCGCAGGCGCCCAGACAAGACACTGTCTCTACGGTGAACATCATGTCATCTGTCGTATGTTTCTTGTGATTTAATCCCAGCTCTTTCATCAGAGCTTCCTTCACCGGCATGGATTTTCTCACATGACAGGCAGTTCCGTCGCAGACTTTAATCACATATTTTCCCTTGGGTTCAAAGGAAAAGTTCTCATAAAAGGTTGCAACACTGTAAGCCTTTGCCTCTTTGACACCGATTTCTTTTGCCACGTAGGTCAACAACTCTCCCGGAAGATAACGATATTCTGCCTGAATGTCCTGCATAATCGGAATCAAAGATGATTCCTTGCGTCCATACTCTTCGATAATCTCATCTGCCTTCTTGTAATAAGATTGATCTAACATGCATTTCCCTCCTTTATGTTAGCCATAGTATGTGATTTTTTTGTCGTCACATTGTACATATTTTTTTGAATTCTCATACATCTTTTAGACTAATTATACTTTATATTCTCATTTTTCACAATGACTTCTTGTGTTTTTTTCACAGATTCTTTTCCCAATTCCTTTAAAAATCAGACTTTTTCTGGGTTGTATCCAAAAAAGTACAATTTATTTTTGTTAACGAGCCTGTTAAATATATAATTATTATTTTTTCAATTTTCTTAACAAACACGTTAAAATAATAACATTTCAATTGGAAAACCACGCTATTGTACACAACAAAGAACTTGCATCCCCACTTTTTTTCGATTAAGATAAACTCAGAGGTACGATTGATTATACCAAAGGAGTGAGAAAATCTATGAGAAGCCTGAACACACCAGTCAAACAAATCCGAAGACAAATTTTCACAGAAATCGCTAAAATCGGTTTTGAGTCCCAGGATGAAAATTTGATTCATGACATCGAAGCCATTCCTTATACCATCGTGCAGGAAGAGGCAAAATACCGCGACAGCATTTACCGTGAGCGGGCTGTTGCCAGTGAACGTGTCCGCCTGGCCATGGGAATGTCTCTGCGCCCGGAGAATCGTGCTGTCCATCTGACCGATGGAATTGAAGCCAGCAATATTGATGAGAAGTATTATGAGCCCCCTCTTATGCAGGTCATCCCTTCCGCATGCGCAGCCTGCGCTCCGAATAAATATGAGGTCAGCAATATCTGTAAAGGATGTGTCGCACATCCCTGTATGCTGATCTGTCCAAAAGGTGCCATCTCCATGGTGAATGGATATTCCTATATTGACCAGTCAAAATGTATCAAATGCGGCAAATGTAAATCCGTCTGCCCCTATGACGCAATCTCACACAAAACCCGTCCCTGTGAGAGAGCCTGCGGCGTCAATGCCATCACCAGTGATTCCCAGGGACGTGCCACCATTGTGACAGACAAATGTGTTTCCTGCGGTATGTGTATGGTCAGTTGTCCTTTCGGCGCCATCTCTGACAAATCTCAGATTTTTCAGCTGGCCCATGCTCTCCGAGAGGGAGCTAAGATTATCGCAGAGGTAGCCCCTGCTTATGTGGGTCAATTTGGCGAAAACATCAGTGCCCGCCAGTTCCGCGCAGGACTTTTGGCCCTCGGATTCTCCGATGTCTACGAGGTGGCAATGGGAGCAGATATCGGCGCCATCACTGAGGCGCACCACTACGCGAAGGAAGTAGCCACAGGGAATCTTCCGTTCCTTCTGACTTCCTGCTGCCCTTCCTGGATTATGATGGCCGAGAAATTCTTCCCGGATATGGACGTGAATATCTCCAAGGAACTGACACCCATGGTTGCCACAGCCCGGAGTATTAAGAAAAAGCATCCCGACACGAAAGTCGTCTTCATCGGACCCTGTGCATCCAAAAAACTGGAGGCCTCCCGCACTACGATACGAAGCGATGTGGACTTTGTCATCACCTTTGAAGAATTATCTGCCATGTTTGATGCCAAAAATATCCGCCTGGAAGATTTTCAGGGTGAGACTTCTCTTCACAATGCCACAGGAGCCGGCCGTGGCTACGCGGCTGCCGGGGGAGTGGCCGGTGCCATTGAGGCATGTCTGAAAGAATACTACCCGGATGTTCCTGTGCATATTGAACATGCGGAAAGCCTGGCTGAGTGCAAGAAAATTCTCACACTTGCCAAGGCAGGCAAACTGAAAGGATGCATGATTGAGGGAATGGCTTGTCCTGGCGGATGTATCGGAGGCGCCGGCACCAACGCTGATCCCAAGAAAGCAAAAAAAGCGCTGAACAAGCTGATTGCAGATTCCACGCAGAAAATACCTCCCAAAGAATTGGAAGATATTCAGTTGGATTAAGATTAAGGGGCCGGAGTCACTCACACGAGTCACTCCGGGCCCCTTTTTTCCTCAATAATATTGAATTGTGACTGTTTTTCCCAGTTTTTCCATCACTTCTTTTATCTGTTCCACCAAGTTCTTCCTCACACTGATATCAAAATCAATATCCGGGTTCTGATAGGCCGCATTGCTGGCCGTCCCCACATACATATTGAGATTCGTGCATTCCTCGATCAGAATCTTTGCCAGCCTGGACGCCCCGTTATCCCGATCCAATTCGTCGAAAAATGCTTCGTCAAACTCGGACTTCTCAAATTTCTGCAGCAGTTTCAATACTCCACTGAGAGTCAGGGCTCCCTCTGTCACCAAATCAATCCCTTCAATGGTCGCAGTGGGAGGAATAAAAGGATCTGTATAATTTACATGGGTGACAATCTCCTTTCTCAAAATCCTGGCAGCCATATTGGAAGAACTTCCCCCGGCAATTACTTTCTTCCCTTCTGATTCCATAAAGCTGCGCACCATCGGTTCATCCCGCTGAGAATCCGAGGGCGGTCCGGTGAGAAGATTGACAATCTGTGCCTTGCGTATTCTCACCACCACAACAGTCGTATCGTCTCCCGGCTTTTTCTCATAAAGATCGTTGCATGCCCCGGACAGCATAGCCGCCAGCCTGGAGGCTGACAGCGTCTTCTTGGTACACCGAAGCGTATATTCTGCCATGCTCTCCCAAGTCCAACCCAAATTCAAAAGTTCTCCCGCTCCTGCATAGATCACCCCGTCACTCATCAGGACAAAGCAGTCATTTTCTTTCACCTGAAAACGATATTCCTTGATCTTCTTATCTTCAATCACCTGTTCGGTATATGGATAAGGAACAATCTTTCCATCTCTCACAAAAACACAGGATGGATTGTCGTATTCCACAAGATATGCCCTTCCATCCCGAAAGATCTGGAGAATGGAAAATGTTGCATAGGCCACTTTTCTCTCCTGACAAATGGGAAGCGTCTTGGCGATGGTATCCACACAAGAGGCAATCTTTGCTCCCTTTTGTAGCATCGTCGCCAAAATCTGGGAAGTCAAAGTTGCCAGAATATTCGCTTTGACTCCGCTTCCCATTCCATCTGCCAAAATCACAATATCCGAATCCTCTGTCTTGACAATCTTCACCATGTCTCCGCAGAGTTCTTCGTTATATTTATTCAGACTTTTCCACGCGATATCTGTCCCGAATGTCATCCGCATCTTCCTCCTCTCCGTCATCCAGTATGGAATCCCGAAGCTTTGACAAAGTGACTTTCGTCTCTGCAGTCGTCTCGCCGAGAAGGCCGGCAATCTGTTGAGCCACCCGCATCTGTTTATCGATGACATCCTGGGCCATCTCAACCGTTTCCAGCTTTAATTTCAGATTTTTTGCCTTTGCCAGTTCTTCCTGAGAGATATCCTGGAACATAACAAGAAGAGAAGAGGAGCTCTCAATGTAAATAATGATTTCCAGTGCCCACAATCCCAGAGATTCGATTTTTACTTTCTTATTGACAATATTTTTTCTTGTTTTCAAGACTTCCTCTACGTCTTTCACATCGATAAACTCATACAGAAAACATTTCAGAATTTCTTCCTTGGAAATCTCCAGAATCTCTTCGCATTTTTTACTGCATTCCTTAATCCTCATCTGCTTGTCTGTGAGGAAAATATAGTTGGGAGTCTCATCGATAATCACATTGGCCATGGACTCCGCTTTCATGACTGCATATGGAAGGCACATATCCAGTTCCGCCTTCCCATAATACACGGCAACCGCTTTATCCCGGCATGTGGGATATCCGCAGGCACCACAATTTAATTCATCTTTCTTTGTATATTTTCCGGTTTTTCTGAGAATATGGCGAATCTCTTCTTCTGTTGGTTCCGTATCAGAAACCTTCCGTGAATAGAATTCTTTCTCCACAGGAACCTCCCAGTCTTGAAACACAAACGGAGTCCTGTGACTGACTTTTCTCTCAATCTGCACTGTGGGAACCACCCAGGTCTTATCGCTCATACCGGAAACCGGGCCTTTCACACAGCCCCCCTCACAGATATTGACTTCCACAAAGCAATGATCCAGTTCTCCTCTTTCCATCGCCTGAAACAACTCCACACAGGAATTCATGCCGCTCACTGCCATCCACTGATAATCGCTGCTGCGCACCTGCGCCTCTACAGACTGGAGAATTCCGCTTCCCACTGGATAAAGGCGGTTTACCATTGGATCCGGGTTATCCATAGGAAGATCCAGACATTCTTCAAAGTGCAGATTTTCCTCCTCCATCCATTTCTCCAGCTCTTCGAATGTCAGAACTGCATCTACTGACTTGGCAACCCTTTCATCCCCTTCTGCCTCTTCCTTCTTCGCAATACAAGGACCTAAAAATACGACTTTTGTGTCATCTCCATAGATTTGCCGTATCAATCTTCCATGAGCGATCATGGGAGAAACCACCGGCAGCATATAGGAAGTCAGTTGAGGATAATATTTCTCAATCAAATTATTTACACTGGGACAGCAAGTGGTGATCATATTTCTCATCTCTCCACGCTGAATCCATTTCGCATACTCTGCCGTCACATAAGCAGCCCCCTCAGCGGTCTCCCGAACCTGAGCAAATCCCAACTTCTTCAAGGCTCCCGCCACTTGTCCTGGCTTTTGAAACGGGAGCACACCTAAAAACGAGGGAGCGATAGATATTACCGTCTTTTCTCCTCTGCGGATGAATCCCCGAATCCTGTCCAGATCACTGGCGAAAGTCTTGGCATTCTGCGGACAAACTTCCAGACAGTGTCCGCAATACACACATTCTTCCTCTATAATTCTTGCCTGCTGATTCTGTACGGAAATTGCCTTCACCTGGCAGTTTCTCACACATTTATAACAGTGCCTGCAGCTGGCATCTTTAAAATCTATCACCTTCATATATTCACCTGCTCAAATTCTTACTGAAAACCAAACTGCAGACTGTCTCTTCCGATCAGCCTGCAGTTTCTCCTTTTTACTCGTTAATCACTCGTTTTACATAGGTTGTGTGCAGTATCTCATGCGCTTTATGGCTCCCCGGTTCTCCCAAATACTCAGAATATAATTTCTTGATTGACTCATTTTCATGGGATTTACGAACCTTTTTGTTTGCGTCATTTTTGTAGAGTGCCTGTGCTCTCAATGAACGGATGTCCTGGAAATTCCGAACTTCCGCAGGCACCTGAGGCTGTCCGCCTCCGTTGACACAGCCGCCTGGACAGGCCATGATCTCGATAAAGTGATAGTCTGCCTCACCATTTCTGATCTTGTCCATGATAACTCTGGCATTGGCAAGTCCAGAAGCCACCGCTACCTTCACATCCATACCATGAACCTGATACACAGCTTCTTTGATTCCTTCGACCCCGCGGACTTCTGTGAAATCCAGATTTCCCAATTCTTCTCCCGTCAAGGTCTCAACTGCGGTACGCAGAGCTGCTTCCATCACACCTCCGGTAGCTCCAAAGATCACACCAGCTCCTGTGGATTCTCCCAGAGGATCGTCAAATCCCTCATCTGGGAGATTCACAAAGTTAATGCAGCACCGTTTGATCAGACGGGCAAGCTCTCTGGTTGTAATGGAGATATCCACGTCCGGTACTCCTGCCGCTGACTGATCAGGACGTCCGATCTCAAATTTCTTCGCGGTACATGGCATGACGCTGACACAGACAATATCCTTTGGATCCCATCCCATCTTCTGGGCATAATAAGTTTTAGTCACCGCGCCAAACATCTGCTGCGGGGATTTACAGCTTGACAGATGTCCCAGAAGATCCGGATAATAATGTTCACAATATTTTACCCATCCTGGTGAACAGGAGGTGATCATAGGAAGAACGCCTCCCTGCTGCACCCGCTCAATAAACTCATGCGCCTCTTCCATGATTGTCAGATCTGCACCGAAATCTGTATCAAATACTCTGTCAAATCCCAGACGGCGCAAGGTTGCCGCCATTTTGCCTTCCACATCGGTGCCAATTGGATAGCCAAATTCCTCGCCGAGAGCCGCACGCACAGAAGGTGCCGTCTGCACCACCACATGTTTGGTCGGATCCGCAATCGCTGCCAAAACTTCTTCTGTGGAGTCCTTTTCTCTGAGGGCACCTGTGGGGCATACTGCAATACACTGTCCACAGGATACACAGCTTGTCTCCCCCAGACCCATCCCATAGGGAGAACCAATATAGGTGGCGAAACCACGTTCATTGGGACCAATCACACCGATTCCCTGAATCTTGTCACATACAGCTGTACAGCGGCGGCAAAGAATACATTTACTGTTGTCACGTATCATATGCGGTGCAGAATCATCAATCTCAGAAGGAGTCTTCTCGCCCTCATAATAAGTCTCATCCGTCACATTTAATTCATGACATAATTTCTGAAGTTCGCAATTTCCACTTCTCACACAAGACAGACATTTTCTGTCATGGTTAGAAAGGAGAAGCTGAAGTGTTTTTCTCCTGGAATCCAGAACTTTCGGCGTATTGGTCCACACTTCCATACCATTGCTCACCGGATGCATACAGGCAGCAACTAGTGACTTCGCTCCTTTTACCTCCACAACACAGATTCTGCATGCTCCAATCTCATTGATGTCTTTCAGAAAACACAATGTGGGAATCTGAATATTTGCCAGATGTGCCGCCTCCAGGATTGTCGCGCCATTGGGGGCTTCTACTTCCATTCCATTTATCATCAATTTAATATTGTCCATAATCAGCCTCCTCTTTTATTCTTTATAAATCGCACCAAAACGGCATTTTTCCATACATGCGCCGCATTTCACACACTTATTCGGATCAATGGCATGCGGTTCTTTTACCTTTCCGATGATTGCGTCATTCGGACAGGTTCTCGCACATAAGGTACAGCCTTTACACTTATCAGGATCAATCTTATAAACGAGAAGATCTTTACAGACTCCTGCCGGACATTTCTTATCCACAATATGCGCGATATATTCATCCCGGAAATAGCGAAGAGTAGATAAAACCGGATTCGGAGCTGTCTGCCCCAGCGCACAGAGCGCATTGTCTTTGATGTAATAGCACAGCTCCTCCAATTTGTCCAGATCCGCCATTGTGGCATCGCCAGAAGTAATCTTGTCCAGCATTTCCAGAAGTCGCTTCGTGCCCAGACGGCATGGAGAACATTTTCCACAGGACTCATCTACTGTGAAATTTAGGAAGAATTTCGCGATGTCTACCATACAGGTATCTTCATCCATGACAATCAGGCCGCCGGATCCCATCATAGAACCGATCGCCGTCAGGTTCTCATAATCAATGGGCACATCAAGATGCTCTGCCGGAATGCATCCACCGGAAGGTCCTCCCGTCTGTGCGGCCTTGAATTTCTTTCCTTTTGGAATACCGCCGCCGATTTCTTCCACGATCTCCCTCAGAGTTGTCCCCATGGGAACTTCCACCAAACCAATATTATGGATCTTGCCGCCAAGGGCAAACACTTTTGTTCCTTTCGATTTTTCCGTGCCCATAGAGGCAAACCATTCCGGTCCCTTCATGATAATCTGAGGAATATTTGCCCAGGTTTCCACATTGTTCAAAATGGTGGGCTTCTCAAAGAGTCCTTTTAATGCCGGGAATGGGGGTCTTGGACGAGGCTCTCCCCTGTGTCCTTCAATCGACGTCATCAGAGCAGTCTCCTCTCCGCATACGAAAGCTCCCGCTCCCAGACGCAGTTCAATGTCAAAATCAAATCCCGTATCAAAAATATTTTTTCCCAGAAGCCCCATCTGTCTTGCCTGCTTAATCGCAATATTCAGACGTTCCACTGCGATCGGATATTCCGCACGCACATAAATATATCCCTGGGACGCTCCGATCGCATAGCCAGCAATGGCCATTGCCTCAAGTACTTCATGGGGATCCCCTTCCAAAATGGAACGATCCATAAACGCCCCTGGATCTCCCTCATCTGCGTTACAACAGACATATTTCTGGTCCGCGTCATTCGCCCGCGCAAACTGCCATTTCTTCCCTGTGGGAAATCCCGCGCCTCCCCGGCCTCTCAGTCCACTGGCTGAGATGGTGTCGATAACGTCCTGAGGTGTCATGGTCGTCAGAACCTTTCCCAGAGCCTCATATCCACCCGTGCCAATATACTCTTCTATCTTTTCAGGGTTAATCATTCCGCAGTTGTGCAGGGCAACTCGCTTCTGCTTTTTATAAAAAGGTGTATCCTGAAGTGGCAGAACTGTATTTCCTTTCACCGTCTCACTGTAAAGATATTTCGTGTCAACCTTCCCATGCAGCAGATGCTGTTCTACGATCTCAGGAATCTCATCTTCATTGACTCTGGAATAAAAAGCGCCTTCCGGATATACAATCATAATGGGACCCAAAGCACATAAGCCAAAACATCCCGTCATCACCACAGAGACATCTTCTTCCAACCCCTGCTTTTTAATTTCTTCCTTCAGACGTTCAATCACTCTTCTGCTGCCCGAAGACGTACATCCCGTACCGCCGCAAACCATAACCGCTCTTTTCTTATGTTCAACTGCTTCCTGGGCTTTCACCTCAATTTTATGGGCTACATGCATACGAAGCTCTAGAATGTCTTTGTACTGTTCCCGTATCTGTCTCAATTCATCCAAAGATTTCATTTTACCCCTCCAATCTTCTCTGGTTTATTCATATTTCGCAAGAATATCATCGATATCATCCACTGTCAGCCTGCCATAGACTTCATCATTCACCATCATTACCGGAGCCAGGCCGCAGGCTCCCACACATCTGCAGGCATCCAGAGAAAACTTTCCGTCCGGAGTACATTCTCCTCCCACAATCCCCAGTTTTTCCATCAGTTTATTATAAATATCGCCGGAACCTTTCACGTAACAAGCTGTCCCCAGACAGACAGAAATACGATATTTTCCCTTGGGATTTAAGGTAAATTGTGCATAAAACGTCGCCACTCCATAAATCTTCTCCATTGGAATTCTGGTCTCATCAGATATGATTTTCATGACCTCTTTGGGTAAATATCCGTAAATGTCCTGTGCTTGCTGTAAAATTGGCATCAGAGCGCCCTTTTCATCTTTCTTTTCCGAAATCACTTTGCGCAAAGCTTCTTCCTGTTCTTTTGTCCCGGAAAAAGCAACTGTTGTCTTCTTATTCGGCATCACGCAACCTCCTTTGTTATTTTTTTGACGATCATGTTATTTCTTTGACATATATGTTGTATTTATTTTATCACATTTAAATAATGAATTCTAGCATTCTTTAAATCTTTATCTATTTTTCTCTCTTCTTTTTTTAAACTATCTATTTTTTATAAAATTCAAAAATATTTTTTATGTATTTTATTTGTTTTCTTTTTTATCCTGTTTTTCTTTTTCCTGATATTTTATTTTTATTATGCATTTAGCAGTATAATGTTGATTAGTCAACTTTCATAATTCTATATTAAATATTTTTTGATTGCAGCAAAACTTTATTTGATTACTAATTTGACATTTTATCTTACTTTTTTCAATTTTCTACAACTGTCAACTAATTTTTATAAATAAGCACTTAAAAAGTCCACATACATTCCTGTACATGGACTTCTGCTTGCTCTTCCTGTCAACTGCTCTGTTCTTCTTTTGTCTTCATCTCTATATTCTTTTTTTCTCTCTCCTTCAGCATATTCAGAAGAAAAATCTTTTCCAGATTCATCCTCCTGGTATGAGACCGCAAAAGCGCTACTCCCCGGTTATACACTCTCCATACATCACCCAGGGGAACCATTCTCAGAATTACATTCTTCTCCTTTGGCTCTCTCTCCTGACCGCCGCAGCCTACCACATATCCGTTCTTAATCGCATAGATCAAATCATCGTTATTCTTGACAGGATACGCAATGTCTGTATAAGCAGTTCCCACATAGGCTTCCCGGTGAGCATCGGAACCGCCCAGTCCTGGTTTTCGGTATCTTTGTGTCATCTCGCGGGCTTTTTTGTTTGACTCCGGCAGCTCACAGGTATTAAAAGCCTCAATGAAATCAAATTCCTCCGCCAGAGTCTGATCTTTTTCCATCTTCTTGGAGCACATAGCGCTCATAAATTTTGTGCCGTAAGGATGTGCCGGTCCCAGAATTCCTCCATACTGATGCACAATCCGGATCAGCATGTGAACCGGGAGGCCGCGAACCTCCAGAATTCGAAGATGTATCCCTTTGGGCATAATCACAAGAATATGTCCCGCATCCAGGGTGTCATACTCCACCCCTTTGAGTACCACAAAATCCGTTCTTATCTTCTTCTCCCGCCTCAGTTTCACCCAGTTCCGATACCCGTTATACGAATTATGATCGGTCACCAGCATTCCCTGAAAGCCTTTCTGTTTCAGTATCCTCACATAATCCTGAATGTCAATCTTGCTGTCCAGAGATCCTTTCCTGGTATGACAATGCATGTCAAATCTCATATTACCCCCAGCTTTCCTCTCAATTGACCGCTTTCAAATCATCAATCAATTTCAATAATTTATCTCCGTAATTGGCCCCGGCCGCCCAGCCGCCGCCATTGGGATTTTCCTGGATTCCCAGCCATTCCACGTAGGGAGCCGATTCACGGCTTACCAGGTCGAACCTCTCATCCACACATTCTTCATTCAAGTTCTCGCTGGATGCGTACGCCTTGAGATGCTGCACCTGTGCCCGCAGTCCGGTTCGCACATCCGGGAAATAAATCCCTTTCACACCGCCTCCGGTGGTTCCCAGCCCGGCGAAATTATACTGTTCCGCTGTGGAATCCCCCTGGAACTGCAGCCAGCCGGTCTCCAGCATGGACTGGGCAAATGCTACTTCCGCCCGCACTCCTTCCGCCGCGCATTCCTCATACAGAATCTGACAGAAATCCTCAATCTTCGGCGCACCGCCCTCCCCGAGCACCTCACCCGGATAGGACACTCCCTGGTCGTTATAGACCTGGATCATCTGCTCCACAGTCACAGTGGAATTTCCCATGATGGTATAATATCCCAATGCATTGTTCGTCGCGTCATCCACGAGAATCTCCTGGCTGGAGGCAGACAGATTCTCTTTGATCTCACCTTCCTCTTCCTGCTTAGAAGAATCACTGTTCTCTTCCTCGTTGATCAGAAAAGCAGTTTTCCCCAGATAGATCCTGTCCTTTTGGTCTTTCTCGCCGTATACCTTCACTTCGTAAGCAGTCTCTGTAGACAAATCCTTATCGTCCAGCGTGATCTGCCAGGTCTCATCACCCTTCTTTTTGCCGGTATACCATTCACCCTTGTCCTTCTTCTTTTCCCTCTGTGTCAGATGAAAGGTAACCTTCTTGACGTCACTGGGAAGATTTGGAACAGCCGCCTGGATATAACAGATATCGTCATCCTTCTCATCCAGCGCCGCGCTGACCGCAATCTCATTCTGCGTTTCTTCGAACTCTTCATATTCCTTCTTAAGCCCGGTCTTTGCATCGGAAGCATCCGCCTTCGCGAAAACAGAAGTGCTGACACCGAGAATTCCGACACACAGAAGGACTTTGAAAAATCTGCTTTTATGCATAAATACCGTCCTTTATTGTTTCATTCTTTACTATAGTATTACAAATTACCACACTTAGTATAACATTTCTCTCCCAGAAATCCAAGTATTAGCTGAAAAGGCTGCGTACTTTCCCATACGCAGCCTTTTGTCGGTAAATTCTATCTCAGTATCCGTTGTTTGAAATGGAAACTATTGGTCTTATTCTCCTGCCTTTCTCATTGCAGCTTCTACTACATGACCTACCAGAACAGAAGTTGTCACGCTTCCAACACCGCCTGGGACTGGAGTAATCGCATCAACGATCGGCTCTACAGCTGCGTAATCAACGTCACCGCAGAGTTTTCCTTCTGCATTCACATTGATTCCCACATCGATAACCGTCTGTCCCTCACGCACGTAATCAGCGCCGACAACGCCAGCACGCCCGGCAGCAACTACCAGAATGTCTGCCTCTCTTGCCACAGCTGGCATATCAACAGTCTTGGTGTGGCAGATAGTAACTGTCGCATTCTTCTTGAGCAGCATCATAGCAGCCGGTTTTCCAACAACCAGACTTCTTCCAATCACAACAGCTTTCTTGCCGGTGCAGTCAACTCCATAGTGATCCAGAATTTCCATACATGCCTGAGGTGTACATGGAGGGAATCCCAGCTTCTTGCCAGTGAACACACCAGACATAGATCCGTCTGTCATGCAGTCCACGTCTTTTGCAGGATCCAGTGCATTCTCAATCACGGACTGATTCAGATGTTTCGGCAGCGGACGGAACAGAAGAACACCATGGATATGGTCGTCTTTATTCACCTTGTCGATCGTTGCCAGAAGCTCATCCTGAGATACGTCAGCCGGAAGCAGAATTTTCTCGCATGCCACTCCCAAAGTCTCGCAGCGTTTGGTAGCTCCTTTTTCATAAGAGATGTCGCTTCCATTCTCTCCCACACGAATGATACACAGAGTCGGGTTGATTCCTTTCTCCTGCAATTTTGCCACGTCAGCTTTGATTCTCTCGTTTAAAGCTGCTGTTACTTCTTTTCCTAATAACTGTTTTGCCATGATATGTAATTCCTCCGCTTATTTTAATCTGGACAGAACACTGTCAAAAGTCTCGTCCGCAATCTTGGTATATTTCTCAAGCATTGCGTCTGCTTTTTTGTTCAACTCTTCCGCATATGCTCTGTCTGTCATAGATTTTGTATTAATGTATACATTCAGGCTTGCTCCCTTCAGAGCCGCCTTACAGAATGCTGCTCCCACTCCAGCGTCACTGATTGCCAGTGTGGATCCCTTTGCACCGAATTCTACGATCAGTTCAATGGCCTCACAGCATTTTTCCATAATTTCCATAGGCACGGAGCAGGCCTCTTTGAGAGCTGCCTCCATCACTCTTGCTTTTTCAGCCTTCTCTTCTTCTGTATTTTTCGGCAGGCCGTATGCTTTGGAAAGGGGTTCGAATACTTCCGCATCTCTCTCGATCAGGCGGAGGAAATCCTTCTGAAGCTGATCACATTTTCCTTTCAGCTCCCACATCTCATCTTCCACATCTGCGTATTTTTTCTTGCCCACGGTCAGGCTTCCCACCATGTTGCCCAAGGCAGTTCCCACTGCGGCAACCAGTGCGGAAGCTCCGCCGCCGCCCGGCACAGGTGCTTTAGAAGCTAATACCTCTACAAATTCTGTGCAGGTACTTGTTGAAAATCCCATTGTCATCGTCTCCTTTTTCTTTTCATGAATAAGGGAATGCTGCAGGTTCTACCCTGCAACATCCCGATAAATTACAATTAGTCAAGTCTTGAATTTTAGAACAGTCCGCTGATCTTTCCGGTCTCGTCAACATCGATTCTCTCAGCTGCC
>ERZ1643247.528-NODE-528-length-45986-cov-193.775707_pt1 | contig 45986 bp, 36 predicted proteins | sample MGYA00579264_ERZ1643247 | MGnify/ENA primary metagenome ERZ1643247 (study PRJEB29033, sample SAMEA4952262) | chicken gut metagenome | biome: Broiler Chicken; feature: Gastrointestinal Tract; material: Caecum | place: Ireland | collected 2018 | study: Broiler... | reverse complement strand
CCATAGTTGTAAACTCTTTATCCACTCACTCAGTGAGTGGTTGTCTTTGACAATACAAAATCACGCAGAGGAGAGCCTCTGCGTGATTTTTACTTCTTCAGCAATATTTTAATTCACCATTTAGATTCTTCGGAAACTTTTTTCAAACATATGGAAAAGATTTTTCTTAATCGGTGTACTGCCGCAGGCTGGAAAATTTGACGTTGTTGTTCTCCGCAAACAGCTTGATCGCTTTGCCGCTGCAGCCGTAGAGCCGCACGGTGAGCGAGCAGGCGCCGTGAATATACAGCACCCCCACAGATCCCTCCTGTATATAGGTAAAGGAATAATCTCTCCCCGTATCCAGTGCAAGCGCGGTTTGCGTAATGTGTGTATCGCCCTCGTTAAATACGAGCTCGACCGTATTTTTATCCGGGCGGAAGCGTATCATCTTGTATTTATCTTCGGTGCCGTCATAATCGAATGCAAAACCGAAAGAGCCATTTCCGCTGAACGAAAAATCGCCTTGGAACATGAATCTTTCATAACAAGTAAAAACATCTTTATAGGAATAACCGGACCCGGATTCCACGCGCACGGTCGTACCTTCTATGAGCAAAGCACGGCGGTTAACGAACAAGTCTTCCATACAATCGAGCGGTTCCAAAAGCAGCTCCCCGTCTGCCGTTGCGACGATTTTCTGCACGACGATGTTGCCGGCCCATGCGGCGACATCTTGCGTGGAGGAAGGCGATCCCGAGCGGCGCGCCCAGCCGACCATGTAGCTGTTTGCACCGTCTTCTACATGTTTCGCCGCATAAAACAGCTTGCCGTCGAGTCGTTTAGCGGGTTCATACGGCCCGTACCTGTTTTCCCCTACCGCATACCAAAGCGTATCGTCCTGTGCGGAATAGGTCAGGTACCATTTGTCTTCGATGCGGAAAGTATCGGTGCATTCGAGATTGAAAAACCCTCCCGCTTGATTGGTATAGATCACTCCGTCATATACGGGCTCGCTCAGATCTGCGTTCAGCGTATATTTGATGACGCGCGCGACTCCGCTCTTGCTCGCCGTAATCGTAAGCGTAATTTTTCCGGTGGATTCGTCATAGTATGCCTGCGGGTCGCGAAAATCCTGCTTTTGGCCGAGATCTGCATCGGGCACGATCTCCCAGCCTTTAATCTTTTCAAAGGAGGTAAGATTTTGGCTCTTTGCAACCATAATTTTCTCCTGATATTCCATCGCGCCCGAGCCGTTATGCCCCGTATAAAAGAAATAATACTGCTCCCCTACCTTGACCACCGAACCGGTACCGATCCAGTTATCCTGCGCACCGCCACTGCGTGACGATTCCAGAACAGGTTCCTGCTGTTCCGTATACGTCAAAAAGTCGCGCGTAGTGACCAGATACACCGAATGATTGTACGAATCTCCGCCATCTTTAAGATAATACAGGTAATAGACGCCGTCCTCGTAATAGGGCATCAGGTCGCCCACATACGGTTGCCGCGTGCCGTCCTTTTCCGGCAGGAAAAAAGTTTTATATTCATATGCCGCTTCCTGGCTGCCGGGCGTGCGCAGATCGGAAAAATCCTTATCGCCTTCGGGATAAACGATTTCTCCTCGTATATCCGCAATCCAACCTGCATACAATATGAGTCTCCCGGTAACCGTATCCTGTTCGAAATCCCACGGTTCGGTGGAATCTTCATCTGTGAACCAACCCAAGAAAGTATACCCCTCCCTTTTCGGCTCTTCGGGTTTAGCAACTTTTCCTCCGTATTTTATCGTCTGCCGGTCAGGGACCTCGTCAAACGTAAAATAATTGTAAGAAAAACTGACGGAATACTCCGTGTTGCTCTGTTGCCCCGCGCCCGCGCATCCCGCAAGTAGCGAAACCACCAACGCGATACAAAGCGCCAACGCCGATACGATTCTCTTTTTCATTTTTCCCCTCCGTCTAAAAAATCTGCCCCGCAAACGGCATAGACGGGATGGCTCCCCTGCCGGAAACCGTGACCGCCGCCGCGCGGTTTGCGTAATAGAGATACTCTTTCATCCTATCTTCCGTCAAAGTCGATGCGTCGCGTAGACCATCGCGCAAAAATTGGTACAGTATCGTACCGGCGAACGTATCGCCTGCGCCCGTTGCATCGACGCATACGGCCTTTTCCGACGGCATTGCCGCATATGCGCTCCCGGTGTATACAGCTGCCCCGTCGGCGCCCGCGGTGACGAACACCGCCTTCGTATTTCCGTGCAGCAGGATGCGCGCCGCCTGCGTCTGTTCCCGGATCCCTGTGATATCCGACAATTCTTCTTCGCTGACTTTCACTATATCGGCCATAGGCAGAAAATTCCGTACCGTCGAAAGGAGTTCCTCCCTGCTTTTCCACAGCGGATAGCGCAGGTTCGGGTCAAAGCTGACGAGCGCGCCAGCCGCCCTCGCCCGTTCAATCGCACGCTCCGTCGCCCTTTTTACGGGATAGTTGACCAAATCCACGCTGCCGAAATGGAGTATATCCCCCTGCTTGAAGGGAATTCCGCTGACTTCACGCTCATCGAGCAGCAGATCGGCGGACGGATCGCGGTAAAATAGAAATTCGCGTTCCCCCGCCTCATCCAAAAATACAAACGCAAGCGCCGTGTGCACCTCGTCCGTTTCAAAAACATACTGCGTATCCACGCCCTCATCCGTCAGCGTTTTCCGCAGAAATCTGCCGAAGGCATCCTTTCCCAGCTTCGTGATGACAGCGGAGCGCGCGCCGAGACGAGCCGCACAGACAGCAACGTTCGCGGGTGCGCCTCCCGCATTTTTTTCAAAGGTACGCACCTCCTCCGCGGCAGCGCATTCCCGGGCCGTAAAATCGATCAGCATTTCGCCGATCACATAGAGCTTTCCCATTCCGTACCCCCTATGATGGTAAAATTTTCGTCGGGCAGGGCCAATTCGTACCCCTCGAGCAGCGATGCGTTTTCACAGGTGATCGCAACCCTGTTGCTGTCTATATAAAAGCGCTCGGTAAACGTCTCCTTTCCTCCATCCACGAATAGTTCCACCGACGAAGTATCAAGTAGCGCGCGCACCTCGGTGCAGCACCGATACACATACTTGGAAAAGCGTTTGCCTGACGGAGAATTCTTCAAAAAAGAAGTATCTAACCATATCCGGCCGCCGCTCATCCCGAACGCAAAACCGTCGCCGCCGTCTCTTTCATTCCGCACAAAGACCGTCCCCCCCTCTTTGAGGGAAAAGGTTGCATCGGCACATTTGGAAACGGGAGCGGAAAAATCCGTTGCCCGCCGGTATTTTTCCACACCGGGAGCGGGCCATTGATACAAAAGCCCGTCCTTGACTGATAAAATGCGCGGATAAGTGAGCGCCCCGTTGTACCCGTGCCTCTGTTTATGCAGAAAATACTCCCCGTCCCAGCTTTCCATCCAGGCAACCATAATGCGCCTGCCCTGCCCGTCAAGGCAGGTTTGCGGCGCATAAAAGCGGCCGCCGCAATCTATTTCGTCCAGGTGTTCCGTTTCGAAAGTTCCGTTCTTCGGGTCAAACCGCCCGATAAAATAAACGCTGGAATGGCTGCCATGAAAGCGATACGGTTCCTCCCTGACATTGATCGCGGAAACGAGCAGCACATCCTTCCCGCCGAGGCGGAAAAAATCGGGACACTCGCCCATCTCCCCGAAGTAGGGCGACCGCAGGCAATTCCGATAGGAAAACTTTTTTCCGTCGTCAGAGGAATAGACGAGTATGATCCCCTCGTTTTCATCCGTTTTCGACCCGATGAAGATAAAATACTCGTCCCCGATCAGCACCGGGTTCGGATCGCGGAAATCCTGCCCGCTGACCCCCGGCGGGAGATCGGATATGCCTATAACAGGCCCCTCTCGCTTGGAAAAATGAATGCCGTCCGACGAAGATGCCATGCCCTGTATCTCCTGCCTGATGCCGTCCTTTTCATAATGCTTAGTATACATCAACAGCAATTCCGAGCCGTTGTCTTTATTGACGACCGCCCCGCCGGAAAAGCAGCCGCTCTCGTCATCGAGGTCGGGCGCCAGGGCGATGGAACAATGGCGGAAAACGCAGTTATCTTTGGTGACGGCGTGGCCCCAGTGCATGGACCCCCAACAGCTGTCAAAAGGATAATACTGATAAAAAATATGCATGGAATTGCGGAAATAACATATGCCGTTCGGGTCGTTCATCCAGCCGACGGGCGGCGCAAAATGGAAGCGCGGCCGATACTGCATATTGATCTGCCCCGCATGCTTTATGAGATAATCGTTGGAATGTTTCAGCGTATATTTCATTGCGATGCCCCTTATTTTTGCCGCGGCAGCGCAAGCCGCCGCGGCAAGTCGTTACTCGAAATATAGAATTTAGGCGACTTTGCTCTGCATGATTACGAGTTCGGATATTTGGATCGTCACCTCGCCCATTTCCGCAAGAGCGGCCGACCCGAACTGGAACAAAAGTTCAAAATCCATATCCAGAACCAACGTATCCGTCGTTTTGAATTCAAAGCTCTGTTCCTCCGTCGTGATATCGAGGACCTGCGTCAGGCGCGGGTTCCATTCGCCCAAAACATTGAGGATCAGCGTGCCCGATACCGGTTTATCCGCTTTAATGGTCAGACGGATCGTATAATAGCTGTCCGCCTCCAACTTCAGAGGGTTGGCCGTGTAGCCGAAGAACAGCTTGTTGTACCAGTCGGTAGTGCCGCCTTGATCGATGCGATAGAACAGGCTTCCGTTCTCCGTCCACAGGGTACCTACGCCCAAGTCGTTATCTTCGTCGGTGCCGTTGAAGGTATCCCAAAGATAGGAAGGGTTTGTTTCGTTTTCAGAACCCTTGCCGTATGCCATGAACCGGTCGAGCGTCTTTACCGTCGTTTTATCTCCCTCGAGCGTACCGAAGGATACGTCGTCGATGGTGAGCACGTTGGAAATTACGCTCTCTTCTGCGGTGCCGATTTGGAAACGAAGTACGGGATCGGTAACGGTCTGCTCGGCGGTAAACGTCTGCGTAATCGTCTTTTCTTGGCCCGCCGCGAGGCTGAGTCCGTTAAAGTTTGCGCGATTTTTATCCGCTTGCTCTTTGCTTTCGACCAAAATTTCACCGGACTGCGCGTTCTGAGCCTTTATTTTCAGAGTATACTGATACTTTTTGCCGCTCTGAATTTGAACGTCCTTCAGCAAAATTTCTGCTTTGATACTCCACACGCCGCCGCCCGCACCAGGGTAAGATGTGATATTTATCTGTGCGGAAGAAGCCTCGTAAGTGACGTTTGCTTTGGCTCCGTCGCCGGCGCTGACAGACACATCTTCCGCGCCCTCGGCGAAGTCGTTTTCATATGCAACAACATACTTTTCGGTACCTGTACTCTCATAAATTTCTATCTTATCGATAGTAACCGTGAAAGCATCGGGCGTAGTATCGGCAGGATTTTCAGGGTTAGGCGTAATTTTGCCGAGGTGCAGCAGCAATTCCGCGCTCCCCTCTCCCGTTGACGTAAAATTCATTTCGATGGCGGATATTTCCTTGCCGATGCGCAGGTTGTACCCGCCGCCGAATGTTTTCCATTCATCCGTACTTTCGTCGCGAGCCAAAAGATGCGCATACGTTTCGACCGTGGATTTCGCCCATACTTTGACCCTGTAATCGGCCGCTTTGAGCGCAAAGCCCGCTTTGGCGAGTTTGATGTCACCGTCGCTTTCACCTGGATTCGTCACCTCAAATACATAGGCGCCTTCTTTCAGCGACGCCGTACCCGCGGCGCTCCCGCCGACAGTTCCTTTCCAGCCGCGGCTTTCGGGCTGCAAATCGTTGTCAAAATTGAACCGGACGTATTCGGTCTCTTCCTGCGTTTGCCGGGTAACGGTAAGTGTGCAATACGCTTCCGTCGTGAGGCCGCCCGCGTCGGTTACGGCATAGGTAAGTTCATATGTGCCCGCCGTAGACGGCGTAGTTTTACCGCCCGTAAAGGTGAGCGAAGGCGTAGAAGTTACAACGATTTGAGAAGTAATGTCGCCATCCTGCTCATCCGTCGCCGTGACGCCGGCAAGCGCGTCAAACTCGCTGCCCGCTTCCACGCTGGCAGTATCCTGTACCCCGCTGATGACGGGAGCGGTATTTTCCCCGCCGCCGCAGCCGGCTAACAATGCGATGCACAGCGCCAATGCCGCGATAACTGCAATAAGCTTCTTCATTTTTTCCTCTCCTTAAAAATTTTTATAGTGTTTCCCCTGCCGCATACCTGTCGTAGGCGGCCTGGAATACTTCCTGAATCTGCGTCAGGCCGATCTTTGTCGTGAGCTGCGTTTTGAACGTTTCCCAATCGGAATCTTTCACACCTCCCTGCGTCAGCCATTTGATGAGGTTCGTGCGGATATAGTCGTTCACGTTGGTTTCGTAATTGTTCAGCACATTAAGTTCTTCGAGCGTGAACTGTAGATTCGGCACCGGGGTCACGGTATCGGGAACAAACGGATCGGCATACTTTGCCAACCGCTCCACGCGCAGCTGCGCGCGCGGCTCCATATTCACGACGTGCTCCCACGCATAATCGGACAGATAAATGATGCCCAAAGGCGCATTTTGCAGGCGGAGTTCATCCGTCGTCATTCCGGCGGGAGGATCGAGCGGGACAAGTTTGCCGTTCTCGTCCTTTTCATCCGAAAAGGCAACGCCGATCGCACCGTAATTGATCTGGGCGGAAATTTCAGGGGCGTAGTAACGGTCGAAATAAGTGAGAAGCACTTCCGCATTCGGGCAATCTGCAAAAACCACAAGTTCGCCCGTGCTCACCTCGGGATTGTTGGAAACACAGATCGTCTGTTCGCCGCTCGGCCCGATCAGGGGTTTGCATACAATATAGTTATCAGGATTGCTGACCACCGTTTCGCTCTCCCACCAATAGAAAGCGCCGTACAATTCGAGGCCCTTTCCGTTTGCGAGAAAGTTATCTTGCGACTGTTCAAACGAAACCATGTCGATCAGCCCGTCTGATACCCAATCGGCAATATAATTCGTGGCTTCTTTGAAACGGTCGTCCGTTACCGTATAGGTAACTTTCCCGTCGACGACGACGCGGTGTTCAAGATTGTCGTTTATGCCGAACATACCGTACAGGTCGCATTGGTTGCCCTGCCAGTTGTTATAAACGAAGTTGAGCGGGCGCTCATCGTTCGAGCCGTTACCGTTCATATCGTGGTTTTTGAAATACGTCAGGATATCCTCCATCTGCTCGCAGGTGAGAGAAAGCCCGTCTACAAGATCGGCCTCGGTAATGCCGCTGACTGCACTTGCACGTATGACCTGCGCTACCCAGTTTTTATTGATAAACAGCAGATTGGGGTATTGCAGCAGCCCCATCTCCTCCACGCGCGGCAGAGCATAAATCTTTCCGTCAGAAACATTGGTGATCTGGTTCCTGATATCGGGCCTGTCTTCCAGTATCTTCGAAAAATTCGGCATATATTCGAGATAATCGCTGATGGGAAGCAGAACTTTGCGCTGCGCGTACCGGATTATCTCGCCCGCACTCATGCCCGCATGATAGATTGCATCCGGCCGATCGTTCGAGTTCCCGAAGATGAGGTTTTTCTGCGAAGCGTACACCGATTCCGACACATTTTCCCATACCACATTGACGTTGGTAGACGCATACAGATCCTGCATGATTTTCATGTCGTTGTAATCGAGCGCAGACGCATTTTTGGAAGAATAGACATTAAAGCGGATTTCTTCCGCACCCGTTTCGTTCAGAATGGGCGCGTTCGCGTCTTCCCACTGATAACCGTACTCAGATACCAAAGTATCCACAGAATTGCTTGTGCGGTCATCGCCGCCTCCGCCGCAGGCGGAAAGCCCGAGTACAAACGCGCAGGTGAGCAATACAAGAATGATTCTTTTCATTTTTTCCTCCTTGTTATTACGGTCGGCGCGGCAAGCCGGCCGTGCGGCGCCACCGTTTTTACTGTTTTTACTTTATTTGAGCGACCCGATCATGACGCCCTGCGCAAAATACTTCTGCACGAAGGGATACAACACGATCACGGGCAGGCTGGATACGATAACGGACACATATTTGAGCTGATTGGCGAGGCGGTATTGTTCGAGGATAGTTTCGCCGCTGCCGCCCGTCGTCGTTTCGGAGGCGATCAGTATCTCGCGCAAAACTAATTGCAGCGGATACTTGTTCTCGTCCTGCAAAAAGATCATGGCGTTGAAATAACTGTTCCACTGCCCCACCGCATAATACAGTGCCATGACCGCGATAATCGCTTTGGAGAGCGGCAGTACAATGGAGATGAAAGTTCGGACATGCCCTGCGCCGTCAATTTCAGCTGCTTCGATCATACTATCGGAAATTCCGACCTCAAAAAATGTTTTTGTCATGAATAGGTTCCATGCGGACAGTACCGAAGGGAGAACGATTGACCAGATAGAATCGAGGAGCCCCAGGCTGCTCACTACATTGTAGAACGGAATCAGCCCGCCGCCGAAAAACATGGTTATGATAAAAAATACCATGAAAAATTTGCGGAACGGCAGCGTTTTCCTGCTGAGCGCCCAGCCCGCCGTTATCGTGACGATCAGGCTCAGAACCGTAGACAGTAGCGTGTACAGGATTGTGTTCAGATAGCCGCGCCATACGTCGGTGCGTTCAAAGATCTTCTCATACCCGACCAGCGTAATATCTACGGGATACAAAAATACCCTGCCGCCGAGAACGGCGTCTGCATCGGAAATCGACGCTATGATAATAAAATAGAGCGGATAGATGACGATCGCCGCCAAAAGCAACAGAATAAACAGATTGACGGCATAAAAAATGCGGTCGCCTGTGCTTTCTTTTCTCTTCCCATTCCTCTTGATTGCCGTTTGATCCATATATTCTTCCCCCTTCTTACCACAGCGAATTTTCGGAGAATTTTTTGGAAACAGTGTTCGCGATAATCAGAAGCGCGACGTTGATGACCGAATTAAACAGGCCGATCGCGGTTGCATAACCCTGGTCGGGCACGCCCGTAAGCCCACGCTTATATACATACGTCGCGATGATCTCGCTCTTTGCAAGGTTTCCGTCCGTTTGCATCAGCAGCACCTTTTCGTATCCGACGCCCATCAGCCCGCCGATAGACATAATGAGCATCACGCTGACGATGGTGGATATGGCGGGAAAATCAATGTGTATAATGCGCTGCAGGCGGGAAGCTCCGTCGATGACTGCCGCTTCGTGCTGTTCCGGGTCCACGTTCGACAGCGCCGCTATGTAAATGATGGCGCTCCACCCAAAATCCTGCCAGTTGCTTGAAAGGATATACATCGGCCGGAAAGAATTCTCTGAAAGGAAATAGGAGAACCTTTCTCCCCCGAGCGCTTCCGCAATGTTGTTTACGAGGCCATACCTGCCGAAAAACAAATAGAGCATACCGACCATAACGACGAGCGATATGAAGTGCGGCGCATTGAAAATCGTCTGTAAAACTTTGCTCCCCTTTTTGGATTTCATCGCATTGAGCATGAGCGCGACGATGATGGGCAAAGGAAACCCGACCACAAAGCCGATGATACAGAGCAGAAACGTATTGCGCATCAGCGGCCAAAACTGATAATCTTGGAAAAAGCGGCTGAAATTTGACCAACCGATCCAAATCGTCGTATCCGACAAAATCGAATCGCCCGGCATAAAATCCTGAAATGCTATCAACACGCCGTAAATCGGCAGATAGCAAAACAAAAATGTTACGACCACCGCCGGCAACATAAAACACAGCAGCGGCCAGTTGCGCCTGATCTTTTTGCCGAACTTTCCCATACGAGTATTGACCGGGCGGGATACGTTTGCAATTTCGGCTGCTTCCACAGTTTTCTCCGTCATGCGATTTTCCTCCTTTCCTGTTCGCTCTCCATTATAAAAGCTAAAGTCGGAAAGTCAATATTCGCACAAAAATTTCCACAATATTTGTGTAAATGTAAAAATTTTTTTAATAATTTTGTGCATTTTCGCTTTTTTATTTGACAAAACGCGCCCGATATGCTACGCTGAAACAAGGGAGGAAAACGCAATGAAATCGGGGGTTACCATTCAGGATATAGCCGATGCGCTCGGCCTTTCGCGCAATACCGTATCTAAAGTGCTCAACGGGAAATATGTACCCGCCCGCACGCGCAATGCCGTACTCAACGCCGCCATCGAAATGGGGTATAAGAGTTATAGGACCGTCGCTGCGACGGATTCGGAATTTACGCACAAAAAAATATTGCTTCTCTCTTCCCGCCTGATCTTGAACATCAATTACTATGTCGTTATTATGCGGGGCATCGAGTCGATGCTGGAAGATTACGACGTGGAGCTTATACAATTTACTTTATCCAGCTCCTCTTCCTTTACAAAACTGGCGAATTATCTCAATAACTACAAAATAGACGGCATCATCTGCATGGAATTTTTTGAACCGGAAACAATGCCCGCACTCGTGGAACTCGGATACCCTGTGGTGTTTTTGGATTTTCCGCTCATCCACCGAGATTTACGGGGAAAATACGACATTATCCTGCCTGAAAATTTCGATGCGGTGAAAAATCTGTGCACCGACCTGATCGAAAACAAGAAATGCAGGTCGTTCGGTTTTGTGGGAGATTATAAGCACTGCCGCTCCTTTTACGAACGGTTTTTAGGAATGCGGGAATCGATGTTTCTTGCAGACCTTCCCGTAGATTTGCAATATTCTGTGCTCCGCCAAGATACTTTCCCGTATGGGAACGCAAAGGAACTGCGCGGCGCGCTTTGCTCTCTTGCGGCACTGCCCGACTGCTTTATCGCCGCGAACGACACGATCGCTCTCGCCCTGTTAGACGCTCTCAGAGCTATGCGGATAAAGGTACCGGACGAAATTAAGGTTATCGGATTCGACAACATCGCCGAATCCAAATCCAGCAATCCCCCTTTGACAACTTTTAACGTCGATAAAATGGCCATGGGCAAAAGGCTGATTACCATGCTGCTCGAGCGAATCAACGACCCCATGCAGCGCAGCCGACTCATCTATATCAAATCCAAACCCGTCATCCGTTCCTCCACCTAAAAAATCAAGCCCACCGGTTAAACCGGCGGTCATTTATTTTCGGACAGTTAGCCCTAATACTACCAGCGGCACGCAAGCCGCGCTTATGACGACCCGGCAATCATACGGCTTGTTATTTGCTGCCCCTAAACGAGTCGTCCAAGTCATTATGTCTTTCATTAGACCTTCTGTTTTACTTTTGTTGCGATTGACAGTCGCTCTAATTATATTACTGAAGTTTATTTTTGTCCATAGCTTTAAGCGCTTTACCCACTCGCTCTGCGAGTGGTTGCCTTTTACAAAGCAAGTAGGGCGGGCGCTCCGCTTTTGTGGAGCGCCCGCCCTACTTGCTTAATATTCTGATTTTAAAACCATATCGTACCGTTCATCATAGACGAAGAACTGAAAATGTTCTACTACCGCGGCCTGCACGAGTGGGAAAACGAGCGCGGATATTTGCGCGACACCTGCCTCGCCGCACAGGACAAATTCAAAAAGTTTCTCGATTATTTCAGAATCAAGATTGAATAAACCAGAAACAAACGACATGCAACCGCGGGTTTCCCGCGAGTAATCGGCGCGCAGCGGCGGCTCAAAATGCAGGTTGCGGCATTTTTCTTATCCTGCTTAGGCATTGCAGGATGCAACACCGCGCCTCTTATTTTAAGCAATTGTCCGCCCGTATTTTTTTATTAAAAATTTTTCCTTATAAATTTTTTATATATGACTATTTCTGTCAAGTTTTCTATGTTATAATATCTTCATGGATAAGTTAGCGTATCATTACAATAAAAAGAAACTCCCCGGCAAAACACCCGGCACTTACCTGTACTACTACCCCTGTAAAAGAAGAGAGCAGGCAAACGCCCGACTCGAAGACAAGAGTTATATCGTTTTGGAGGTTTCCCCGCAACAATGGGAAATGCTCATCGAGTTGGACAGATTGGAGTATAATAGCAACCACACATACTCCCGCCACTCCGTCCGCATGCCTGATTCGGACGAGAATGCCTTATCCCCTGCCCTGCGCGACAAAGGCATCCCCTTTTCCCATTTCATTCACGAGAACTTAGATAAGGGCAAGCTATATTCTGCATTATCCGAAAAGGAGCGAACCGTACTTCAGCTCTGTGAAGAGGAGGATTGCACACAGGCGGAAGCGGCAAAAGAACTCCGCGTTACGCAGGGATATATCTCCCGCCTGCTCAAACAGGCGAGAGAAAAACGTTTCTATCTCAAAAATAAAAACGCATCGAGAGATGAGATCATTTGGAACTATTGGCAATACTTTTCCTCATACGGAGAGATACCCGACTATACCGACGTTATCCTCGAATTTATCCTCCGTTCCATGGCGGGAGATTTCCTTCCCCTTCTCCATTGGTTTCCGAGCTTCGGAGAGCTATGCCGTTTCGTCCTCAAATACTATCTATTTGACGAGGATAAGACAGAAGAAGAGATAGCCGAATACTTAAAAACTACCTCCGCACCAGAAAAAGAGCATTACGAGGAATACTACGGAGAACTCCCTCCCCTGATAGGGGTTGTCTATATCCGCCTTCAAAAGGAAATCACCCGCAGGAAAAGCCGGGGACTACACGACTCGAATAAAATGACGGACAGCATCGTTTCTACGGCAGAGAAAATCGCCGGCCGCTTGAACATGAGCGCGTTTGACTTTTTTGCGCAAAGGGCATACCCCGTGCTTGCGGCCTGGAGAAATAAACGCATTCGGCAATTTTATCGCTTTTACAGCGGAAAAAGCCTTCCTGAAAAAAATTTATAAAAAATTTTTGCAAAGAGTAATAATTTCGGCGTTCCCGTGGCTTATAAGTAGAAACCGTGCGCGGCGCGGAGCACGTTCATAAAATTCAGAGAAAAGGGTGAGGCGATTGCCTCTCCCTTTTCCGTTCGGGGGTGATAGTATTTAATCTTTATAATTGGAACAAGAAAAATGTATCTTTGGAACCTGAGGAGATCGCTCCGTGGAAACTGCCACGGAACAGACACGCTACGATCTCCGTATTAAAGCATAGGGCTGAGGATTTTCAAGCCGTAGACAATTACCTTTCAGTTTGTGAAAAACAATTTTCCGTAGAGTATCTGAAACAAATGAGCGGAACTGTCGAACAGGCATGGCAGAGCGCTATACGGAGCTTGAACGCCGAACTTTTCCTGAGGGGTAAGAACACCCTGTTGGAATGTCTGCAATTCGGCGGGAACAGAGAGTTTTGGAATGGGTTTCAGAACAAAGACGATATACGCGCCTATTTTCAGATTTGTTATGAATACTCTGTCCGCAAAGTCGGCTATCTGCATACGCGCGAAAACATTCTCTGCGCCGTCATCGTAACCGAGCCAAACCGCCGCAATCTCTTCGTTTACTATCTCCCCGTTACGGGACGGTGGCAGACGAAAGTGGTGAGCAACATTAAAAACAGTTACGGCACGAAGCTGCAACAACGCAGCGAATACGGAGAACCGCTGTATACGCCTTATACGGATATAGACCGCCCGCGCCTTTCCATTACGGAGTTTTGGAAACAGCGCGGCGGCCTTACTTCCTATTCCGATTTACAGGAGGATTTCTTCAATAAGATTTCCCGTAAATACGGTGCAGTGCGAGGGAAAAGCACCTCGCTTTTGAAGAACACGAACAAAGCGCAAGCCCTGCGCTTTCAGCGGGAGGAGGGTGACGAGTACGACGAGCTTCCGCCCTTCGACGACATGCCCTACGGTTAAAATGGCCCCGGGCCTTGACTTTGCCAAATCAACGATGTATAATGGATACACTCTCCATAGGTGTATCCAAAAAGGAATACGCGGCCCGTCTACAACAGACGGGCCGCAGTTATTCAAAATAACACAAATAATAACGATAAGGAGGTTTTTTGTGTTATATGGTAAGGAACGCCATTCAGTGAGAGGACATTGTAACTGCACAAATTCTATGACAAGGAGAATTGAAACGAAAAAGAAAGAGTGATTGTAACGCACGCACTGCCGTACAGACGGACGATTCTTCCGTCCTCACGGCGCTTTACGGGCAATTGTGTTCCATAAAGAAAACAATGGACACTATCGCCCTGAACAGGGAAAACGGGAAACTTTCTGAGAAAGGCAAAAACGGTTTTAAACTCACCAAACAGGAGATCAAAACCATGCCTGAATCTATCAGAAAAATTTTTATCGCAAACAACTACATCGTCAACTACCGCATCACCTCGAACGGATACTTCGAGGCACGCATACGCCGCAAGGGAATGTACATCGAGGCGTCCGGCCGAGATTTTGAGACCATGCGCAAACGCTTTATGGACAGGTTTGCCGCCTTCTATGAGCATCCGCCTGTGCAGCCAGCCGAAACGCCAGCCGTTGTTCCAACGGCAAAGGCAGTCCTCTTTGGGGATTATGGCAGAGAGTGGCTGAAAATCAAGGAACAGACGACGAAGTCTTCCACCTTTAAGGAGTACGAACGCTCCTTCCGCGTGGACTTAGAACCGACTTTCGGGGGCAAGCCGCTCGCAGACATTACAAGGAACGATCTGCCAAACTATCTCTTCGGCATTGTAGGTGAAAACAAACACCGCAAGGCGGAAAAGCTTGCGCTTATGCTGAATTGCATCTTTGACATGGCGGCAGAGGATTACGATATCCCCTCTCCCATGAAAAAGGTCGTACTGCCCGCCTACCAAACCAAGAAGGGCGAAGCCCTCACCAAAGACGAAGAGGCAAGGCTCGTCAACTACTGCAAGTCGCACAAGGACGTAGAAGGTACAGACGCTTTGCTTGTACTTCTCTATTTCGGTCTGCGAAAATCCGAGCTGAAAAGCATTGAGATTATCGATGGCAAGTGGCTGCAATGCGAAACGAGCAAGGAACGACTCGGACAGAACGTTGTACTTCGGAAGATTCCGTTCACCCCAATGGTAAAGAAGGTGCTACCTTATATCGACTTTGAGAAAGCGAAGAACACCAATCTCAACACGATATCCACGCGAATGAAGCGGTTGCTGCCCAATCACCACCCGCACGAACTGCGACATACCTTCATCAGCCGTTGCAAAGAGGCCGGCGTTGCAAGCGAGGTCGTGAGCATTTGGGCGGGGCATAGTTTGAGCGGCACGATCACTTCCACCGTCTACACGCATTATTCGGAGGAATTTCAGCTCAAAGAAGCCGAAAAGGTAGTTTACTGACAAAAGTTTCCCCAAGCCACATTTTTGAAAAAGCAAAATAAAACAAAAAAGCCCGCTTACGCGGGCAAAACAGGCTGAAAAGCGGGGTAAAAAAACAAAATTCAATCCGAAAAGTTTCCCCAAACATTTCCCCAATTTGGGGAAGAGGAAAACAAGCCATATAAAACAAAAACCATATATTGTATTCGATTTATCCAATCTTATACAATATATGGTATCCGTGGCTGGGGTAGCTGGATTCGAACCAACGAATGACGGAGTCAGAGTCCGTTGCCTTACCGCTTGGCGACACCCCAATATTCAAATTACTACGATATTTTAACAAACTTTGCGCTTTTTATCAAGCATTTTTGCAGTCCTTTTCGTAAAAATTTTGATATTTTTCGCAATCCGCTTGCAATTCCGCCCCCGCCTTGCTACAATAAACCAAAACCGACAGGAGCCAACGCATGAACAATTACCGCATCATCGACGAATCCGTCTGGAAACGAAAGGAACATTGTGCCGTCTTCCGCAACTACACGGAACCCGCCTTTTGCATTACCTTTGAGGCGGATGTTACCCGTTTTTTGCAGTACGTTCGTCAAAATCGGTACTCCTTTACCCTTTCGCTCATCTATATCTCGGCAAAATGCGCGAACGAAATCGAGGAATTCCGCTACCGCTTTTTGGACGGAAACATAGTTCTGTTCGACATAATCGACACCGCTTTCACCTGGCTCGACAGGCAAACGGAATTGTTCAAGGTAGTGCGCGTGCCGTTCCTTACCTCCCTGCGCGAATACGTTGCCGCCGCCAGAGAAACCGCCGAAAAGCAGAGAGAATACTTTACCGGCCCGCTCGGCAACGATGTATTTCAGTTTTCTCCCCTGCCGTGGCTCAGCTACACGCATATTTCGCACACCGTTTCGGGCAAACGCGACGCCGCCACGCCCCTGTTTGATTGGGGAAAATACCGCGAATGCGGCGGAAAAATTTTATTGCCTTATACGGTGCAGGTGCACCACTCCTTCGCCGACGGTCTGCATATCGCAAAATTTGCACAGAAACTCCAAACCGCCCTCGATACTCCCGGAGATTGAGCCATACCGCAAAAAACGTTTGACCGCCCGCGCAGCCGAATGCGCGGGCGGTCTTTCTGTTTTATTCATACATTATACCATGGAAAGCACTTCGCCGATCTTTCCGTCGATGAAGAACACGCCGCGCATATCCTTTGCGGGCGCGCCGCGGTTGATGACGACGATATTGTCGCCGCGGAAAAAATCGACGAGTGACGCCGCGGGGTATACGTTCAGCGACGTTCCGCCGATGATCATCAAATCCGCCGCGCGGATCGCCTCCACGGAACGGCTCAAAATCGTTTGATCGAGCGGTTCCTCGTACAAAACAACGTCCGGCTTGACAATTCCGCCGCACGCACAGAGCGGAACCCCTTTCCCTTTGGCGATACGCTGTACGGGGAACGCCATGCCGCACCTCGTGCAATAGTTTCGCCAAATGCTGCCGTGCAGTTCCAAAACGTTTTTGCTGCCCGCTTTTTGATGCAAACCGTCGATATTTTGCGTTATGACGGCAGAAAGTTTCCCCTCCTGCTCCCATTGCGCAAGTTTTTTGTGCGCCGCGTTCGGCTGCGCGTCGAGGCAGAGCATCTTTTCCCTGTAAAAATCATAAAATTCAGCTGTGTGCTCGACAAAGAAAGTATGCGACAAAATCTGTTCGGGCGGAAATTTGTACTTTTGTTTATACAACCCGTTCTGCGAACGGAAGTCGGGTATACCGCTTTCCGTGCTCACACCCGCCCCGCCGAAAAAAACGATCCTGTGCGCCGACGAGATCAAACGTTTCAGATTAAAAATATCCGCATCTGTTGCCATATGTCCGCCTCCTGAAAGCGCAAAAAAGCAAAGCGGCGGAATGCTCCGCCGCCTGCAATGTTTACTCCTGAACGCCAGCGTTCAGTTTTTCGAGCAATTCATCGAGATCGTTCCCGTGAACGCTGACCGCCTCTCCGATAGTCTCTCCGTGCGCCATCGCACAGCCGAGGCAATGCATCCCGTAAGACATAAGGATCTCCGCCGAATCGGGATTGAGTTTCAAGCAATCCATGATGAGCGTATCCGCCGTAATTTTAGCCATAATTTTTATCTCCTGAAATGAATTTTTAACCAAAGCAGAATTATTTGGTATTCGATGATAGTATTATACCATCTGAAACAAAAAATAACAAGCCAAACGGCAAAAATTATTGTAAAAAATCCCCCACAGTTTCGTAACGATTTCCACAAATGTCGAAAACTTTGTGGATAACTGCAAGTTATCCACAAAGTTTTAGATATACCGTGCATCTTTTTGATTTTTGTCGGAAAGTCAAAAAAAGTTATCCACAATTTTTTCAAAGTTATCAACATTATCCACTTTTTTCGCCACTTTTCGACAAAATAAGCAAGCCTTGTCGAGGGATATTAAGAATTTTTATCAACAAAATTATAAACAAGTGTTTATAAATCAGGGACTTCAAAAAAGATTTTAACGAAAACAGATGACGGGTTTAATTTTAATTGACAAATCCTGAAAAAGTGGTATAATAGACAGGTATCAAAACGGACGGCCGAATAGATTGAGTTGCATACAATTTGCGGTCGAAATTTGTTATGCGCCCTTAGCTCAATTGGATAGAGCGTTGGTCTACGGAACCAAAGGTTAGGGATTCGAGCTCCTTAGGGCGCGCCACAAAAACAGCACAGACTTTTGTCTGTGCTGTTTTTGTTGTGTGTGTTACAAGCAGACTCAGATCGGTTGCCGCCTGCGGCAAGCTATTCGGGCACGCAGTGCCTTGCCCCATAGGGGCAAAACTCCTTAGGGTGCGCCAAAAACGGTTAAAATCAGTCGATTTTGACCGTTTTTTCTATGTTTTTTGCTATCGAATGGTCTTTGTGAGAATTTTTTCTAACCTCTTCTAACCCAAATTCGCAGAGCGGGTTAGAATTGGGATTATGTTCTTTGAGCAGTTCATTGAATTTCTTTGTCATATGGTCGGGATAGATGATTTTCCCGTTTTCTTCCACACAAACATAGTCGAGATACCGCTGGTCATATGTGTTCCCGTAAAACTTCTTATTTTCTTCGATTTGAGCCTTGTGTTTGAGCAACATTACGAAACTTTGCAGGGACTTGACGAGGATCTGTCCTTTGGTTTTCTTGTGCTGCGGATCAGCGGCTTCGCTTTTTATAATGGCTATGATTACGAACACAAAGAGCAAGATCACGCCCACCAAAAGCACGCCTAAAAAGGCGTTGCGTATCGCAGGCGAGAGTATAAAGTGCGTCAGAATTTCCTCTTCGCTGCCGTCGATTTTGACTGTTTCAATGCCCGCAAGTTTGCAGAATATGTCCCGTATGAAGTCGAGCAGATAGCAGATTGATTTTTGCAGCGTGTAAAATATATCGTATATCCACCCGAAAAACGTATCGAAAAACCATTCGCCCATGCTGCCGTTTCCTTATGTTATCTGCGACTTTACCCATTCTTCGAGAATAGGCATTGCTATCTTCAAAGCCACCATGAGAATGAAGATTATGAGGAACCCGACGATTGCGCCGATCAGGTCTTTCTTTGCTTTTTCGCGGCTGTTCTGTTCGTCAGACTTGGCGATTTTAATGCCGAGGAATATGCAGTAGATCGTGCCGACCGCTCCGACAATGGCGATGCAGGGCCATAAAAGCGCGTTCAGCACTTCCAGAACAGGTGCTATGATCGGGGCAAAATCGACCGCCAATAACATTGATTTCATTCTTTGTACCTCCTTATGAATGTTTTAGGCGCGACGCTTTCGCCGCGAAAGTTGTAAAAACTTGTCTGTTTTCGGAAGTTTTTACGCCACAGCGTAAAAACTTCGATAATCTCGTATTTCGACATTTGTTTTACGAGAATAATCTCGTAACTCTTTGACTTTTCTCGTAAAAAAGAGTATAATTTACGAGAAAAGAAAATGTTTGGGAGATAAAGCCATGCGTACTTTTGATTATGTTTCCCTTAAAAATCAGAAATGGGATTCCGAAACGGTCGCTTATATCGCCGCGATCCACGAGGCGAAAGGCAAGCAAGACCTGTATATCCGGCAAAAGCCGCAGGAACTTGAAAAGCTCGTGGAGATAGCGAAGATACAGAGCACCGAAACGTCGAACGAGATCGAGGGTATCCGCACCACGAATACAAGGCTCAAACAACTTTTGTCCGATAAGACGACGCCCCGCACGCGCGACGAAGAAGAAATCGCAGGGTATAGGGACGTTCTGAACGTGATACACGAAAACTACGAATATATCCCCGTTACGGCAAACTACATTTTGCAGTTGCATAAAATTCTTTACAACCATTCGGGGAAAAGCATCGGCGGAAAGTTCAAGAACGTGCAAAACTATATCAACGCGACAGGCGACGACGGGAAAGAATACACGATTTTTACACCGCTTGCGCCATATGAAACGCCGATCGCCGTTGACGCCATCTGCGAGCAGTTCAACCTCGCCATTTCCGCGGGGGATGTTGATCCGCTCATTCTCATTCCGATTTTCATTCACGATTTTCTGTGTATTCACCCGTTCTCCGACGGCAACGGCAGAATGAGCAGATTGCTCACCACATTGCTCTTATATCGCTGCGGCTATTCCGTAGGCAAATACATTTCTCTTGAAGCAAAAATCGCAAAGAATAAAGCGCTCTATTACGATGCTTTGTCCGCTGCGCAAATCGGCTGGCACGAGGGTAAAGACGATCCGACCGCGTTTATCAAATATCTTCTCGGTACGATTATTTCAGCCTATCGGGACTTTGAGGAGAGAATGGAAATCGTTGCCGAAAAGATGCCCGCAATCGACATGGTGCGGAAAGCCGTTCAAAGCTGCGTAGGCATAATAACCAAAATACAAATTCATGAACTTTGCCCGTCGCTTAGTGCCAGCTCTGTGGAAGTCGCGCTCAAAAAGCTCGTTGCAAACGGGGAATTGACGAAACACGGAGCCGGCAGAAACACTTTCTATGTTCGTACAAACTAACTAATTCGGAGAGGGCAAAACGGGTATCCCGTTTCTGCCAAGATGTGGAGCGAGAGCACGCAAGTGAATCTCGCTCCTTGTCCTGTTCAAAAAATAGGTCAATTTCGCCAGTTTTGTTTCACTTTTCAGTCTTTCTTTTTTGTTCGATTATTTCCTCCCATCCATTTTGTAAGGCTTGCTATCCCGTGCGTTTTGTGCTATAATTTTTGTATGAACGAACTTGAAGTACAACAGAAAAAGTTGTTTGATGATCTTCGCCATTTCGATGAAAACGGCAATGAGTATTGGTTTGCCCGCGAACTGCAAGAGGCATTGCAGTATAAAGAATGGCGCAATTTTCAAAAGGTAATTTCCACCGCGCAGATTGCTTGCAAAATCAGTCAGCAGGATGTTGGCTATCATTTTGTTGAGGTCAACAAAACGATAGCAATGCCGAAAGGTGCCTCGAAAAAAGTCCCGGATTACAAGCTCACCCGCTACGCTTGCTATCTCATCGTAATGAACGGTGATCCGCGCAAGGAAGTGATCGCTTGGGGACAGACGTACTTTGCCGTCAAGACGCGGCAGCAAGAGCTTGCCGAACTTTATGAACAGCTTTCCGAGGACGAAAAACGCCTGTTTATCCGCGGCGACATCAAGCAGAAAAATATGCTGCTCGCAGAGGCTGCGCATAAAGCGGGTATCATCACAAATCAAGAATACGCCGCCTTTCAGGATTCGGGCTATCGCGGTTTATACGGCGGGTTGACCGCCCGCGACATTGCCGAAAACAAAGGCTTGCAAAGCGGCGAAGAAATACTTGATTTTATGGGCAGCGAAGAATTGGCGGCCAACCTTTTCCGCATTACACAGACCGAAGCGAAAATGCGCCGCGAGGGTACAGATACGCCCGCAAAAGCAAACGCGGCGCACTATCAAGTCGGTAAAGCTGTCCGGCAAACGATCGCTGAACTTGGCGGCACCATGCCCGAAGATTTGCCTACGCCCGATAAGAGCATCAAAGAGCTGGAATCGGAAACGCGCAGGCAAATCAAACCGAAGAATAATTGAATTTATTGCGGATACATTTATGGACTTTCGAGTATAGTCGATAAAAGCAACAAATTTCAATTGACTTTCGATTATACTTTCACAAAACGCAACCCAAAAAGATTGACATGGAAGAAGGCTTAATCAGCCTTCTTCTTTTCTGCTGTGTTCTTGCCGAATTTTCCTTTCTTTCGCATAATCACGACCGTAACAATAACGCCGACCACGACGAGTACCGCAATGACGATCAGCGCGACCGCGCCGGCATTGACGGAATACAAAATTTCAAAGGTGTATTCGGTCGAGTTGCCGAGTTCGTCCGTCAACACAATGCGGTACTGCCCGACTTCGGTCAGTTCGCTGCCGAGCGAGTATTCGATTTTCTCGCCGTCTTTGTAAACCTCTACCGTCGCTTTTTCGGTAAGGTCGGAAAGGGTAACGCCGCCTTTGGTCGTGCCGCCATTCTCCACGCCCGTCAGGGTGGCGGCGGGTGCCGTCGCATCCACCGTTACGGTAAAGATGTAGTCCTTGCCGTTCACGGTTACGGCGATCTCATAGACGCCGCTCTTGTCGAGCGTAAGGTCGCCGTAGTTCAGCCGCGTTTCCTCGCCGTTCACGCTCACTTTATCCAAACCCGAAACATTGTCAAAGTTATGGAAAAACTTCTGCACGAGCGGTTCGGTAACGGTAAAGTTGAACGTCTTGCTGTTGCCGAGTTCGTCCGTCAGGGTGGCGGTATAATTGCCCGCTGCCGTCAGGGTATCTCCGAATTTATAGGCGACCGCCTCGCCGTCTTTCGTAACGCTCACGGTCAGATTTTCGCCCGCCGTAAAGGTCATGGAATTGACGATTGCGTTGTCGTAAATGTCGGCCGCAAAGTCCACCGATTTGTCGATTGTAAAGGACACTTCCGTTATGTTGCCCGCGGCGTCTGTCGCGGTAATGCGGTAGCTGCCTTCCTCGGTAAGAGGTGTGCCGCTCTCGTAGTTCCCGACAAGTTCGCCGTCCTTATAGAGCCGGACAGTCAGGCCGCTTTCGGGAACGGAAACGGTAACATCGCCGTTCGTGGCAGAGCCGTTTTGCACGCCCTCCAAACCGAATTCGGGCGCAGTCTTGTCGATGACGAAAGAATAGGTCGAGGAAAAGCTGTCGTAGTTTTCAAAGGTAATTTCATATGCGCCGTTTTCCGTCAGTTTCTGCCCCGAAACATATTCTATGATTTCGCCGTCTTTCTTGACGGTTACGATTGCCTCGTCCGTCCAAGTGAACGTAACGTCGGTATTCGTATAGCCGCCGTTTTCCGCGCCCGCAAGCACGCCGTCCGGCGCGGGCTGAATAAATTCCTGCGATTTGCCCGCGTGGTTTACCGCCTGCACGATGTACTTGCCGCTCTTGTCCAAGAGGTAGGTTTCGTCGCGTTTGCGGACGGAAAGCAGGTTGCCCTCGTCGTCGCAGATGTAGAACATAGACATTTCGTCGAATTCGTCGTAAATCGAAACGGTTACAACGTCTTTCAGACGGTATTCGCGGTCAAACGTAACGGCGTTTTTGCCGCCCTCGCCGAGCGCGTATTCGAGTGTAGGAACGTCGCGCACGACGATGAGCGTATAAATACATTCATTGCCGTAGGCGTCGGACACGATCAGTTCGTGAACGCCTTCGGTATCGTACACGAGCCCGCTCACAAGTTCGCCGTCCACCGTATAAATCACGCCCTCGTTGAACGCGAACGAGTTGGCGAGAATGGTTTTCCCGTCCGAATAGCGGTACAGGTTCTGTCCCTCCCCGATAGGAGAGATTTCCTTTTCCCAATAATAGAAACTTTCGATACCGACGGCCGCGTATTCCGCAATGACTTCGTTCAGTCGTTCCTCGGTAAAGTACGCCACTTCGGTGTCGGGATCGCCGGACTTCTTGTAAATGAAGTATGTTCCATTGACCGCGTTGGCGGCGTCCTTCTCGTCCATAGGGATACCCGTATCCCAAGCAGCGTTGTTCCATTCGCCCATACGGACGTAGCCTTTTTCGCGCGCGCAGGCAAAGGCAAACGCATTGTCGTAATTCTCAAAGGAATAGGCGTTCCCGTCCTTATCCGTTGCCTCCCAATATTCCTGCTGCAAGGTCTGCGTGGGTACGTTCACGGTCGTTGCCGTAAAATCGCCCGTCCAGACGTTGCCCGCGGCGTCGGTGCATACGACGTGATATGCGCCCGTGCCGATGGTGTGAATAACTGCGCCCTTCGCGTAAGGCACGCCGTTGATCGTTACGCTTTCGACGGGTGCGAACACGTCCGCATCGCCGTCCGTCCAAGTAATCGTAACGTCGCCGTCCGTCGTGCCGTCCGTAACGTTGTTGAACATCAGCGGCTTATTCGTCCGGTCGATGACGATCGTGTATTCGCCCGTGGAAAGCCCTGCGGAATCTTCCGCATAGAACACATATTTGCCGGGCTTGTAGTATTCCGTTCCCGACGTGTACACAACGAACGTTTCGGAATCAGGCAGTTTGACGTAGCAAGATTTCAAATTTGTATCCGAGGACGTAAATTTGATATGCCCCGCGTTCGTATAACTGCCGTTTGAAACGGGCGTATCGTCCGCATAGAGCTGGGCGGCGGGAATGCTGCGGTCAATGGTGATCGTGTAGGTATCGGAAGTGTTGCCGCTCTTATCCCGCGTATAGAATGAATACGTTCCGACCGCCGTAAGCTGCGTAGCTCAATTGGATAGAGCGTTGGTCTACGGAACCAAAGGTTAGGGATTCGAGCTCCTTAGGGCGCGCCACAAAAACAGCACAGACTTTTGTCTGTGCTGTTTTTGTTGTGTATGTTACAAGCAGACTCAGATCGGTTGCCGCCTGCGGCAAGCTATTCGGGCAAGCAGTGCCTTGCCCCATAGGGGCAAAACTCCTTAGGGCGCACCAAAAGGGTATAATCCGAACTTTTTACTCATCACGGGTGATTGGTTCGGATTTACTTTTTTATTTTCGGATTTACAATAAAGTAAAAGGGCTTGCGCTTTTCCGCAAGCCCTTTTTGCCGTTGTTCAAGGTTTATGATATTCGGCGCAACCTCTCTGATTTGACTTTTCTATATTCTTTTTATCAGAATCCGCCTGTGTTTTGCGGATTTTTTCAAATACCGTCTATGCGGTCTGTCCTTATGTATTCAACAGGACTCTTTCTTATTCAATTTTGTATTCAGTTGTCGTTTTTGTCTTTCTGCCTTCCATTCTTCAAACTCTCTTTGTCCTTCTTCCGTTTCAAAGAGCGATTGAATGGCGGGCAGCAATGCTCTTGCGAGCGAGTCGATCTCATAATCCGGTATGCCTGTGGTGTTCTTTTTCTTTCTCGACATTTTTGCCCGATAACATTATTCTCCTTTTCAGCGATTATTCAGTTGTGTTCAAAGCAATGAAATTGCAAGTACGATCGTCTGCACGACAAGCAATGCAGGTGTCAGCCACAGCAGGAATTTGCGAACCCCGCTCTCGAAACGGATATTCTCCCGTAACTGTTCCATTTCTTTTTCGGTTTTTCGGATTTCTTCCTGAGTTTTGGATAATGTTTCCCGCACGTTGATAATCATTTCCACTTTCATATCATTTACAGAAGTCGAAACCGCCTTTTTGACTTGTATTCCGATGCTCTCGTTGAGTTTCTCTGTTTTCGCGGTTTCCGTTTTGATTTCCCGTACCGCTTTGTCCACGGTTGTTGTCAGACCGTACTCCATCACCGCCATATCCGCTCGCATTTCCTCGATGAGCTTGTTCTGCATCTCGATCAATTTGTTGCATTTCTCGTTCGATATCGCCAACGCTTCTTTGAGCAAATCGGTTTTGATATGCTGTCTGTCCTGTTCGTTCATTTCCTGTAACATCGCAAGCGGTGTTGCCGTTTGTCCTGTTTCCATGTTTTTCAATGACATTTAATACCTCTCTTTTCGTATAATTTTGTCCGAGTTTCAGCCCTCGGATAGCCTTTTTCTTTTCGGGGTGAAGGTAGGAGTATTCTATCTTGCTCCTCGTAACGCTTACCCCGTATTTTGCAAGATGAGCTATAAACTCGCTCTCGCAAGTTGCCGTGCGTTTTCCTTCTTCAATGACTTCCCGCAAATCTTCCTTCCAACTTGTTCCGCCTTTCAGAATGATATGCGTTTCTTCGGCTGTTCGTTTGTTTTGCGCTTTCTTCCGAAAATCCAATTCTGAAAACCCGAACTTTCTTCCGATTTCGTTCGCCATATCTTTGAGTTTGGTATATTTGCTTTCCGTAAACCGCAATTTTCTTCCTGTGAGCGGGTGAACGGCATTGACAATGATATGAGCGTGAACGGTCTTTGTGTCCGTGTGCGTTGCGATCACGCACTCGCAATCAGGGAAGGCTTTTTCCGCATAGGCTTTGGCATACTCTTGTACCCTAAACGGATCAGCATGGTCTGCACGATCAGGGGAGAGTTTGAAATGATAATACTTTCTCTCGTCGTAATCCGTATATTTCCCAAACCTCGCCGCCGTTTCTTTGAACTGAGCAGAATAGTCCTCGTCTATGAAAAGGTTTTGCACGTCGATGTATTTCGCCTTATCCTTTCGGGTAATGTAACCGATTGCCATATCCGGCATGGCTTTGCCTGCCGTTCCTTTCAAAAGCGGCATTTCAGTTTCCCTCAATGGCGGAGAGCAATTCGCGGTATGCTCTCTTGCACTCTTTGACAGCGGACAGTATTTCTTGCTTTTCGCCCGGCTTCAAATAGCTGTTCCGCAGTGCTTGGTTGAGATTGTTTCCCTGTCGTTTTAGTTCTGTCAACAGTTCGCCGCCTTGCCCGATCACGGTTACAGGTTTGTTCCTTAATGCTCTGATCAGAAATTCCGTTCGGTTCAATCCGCTTGATTTTATTTTCTCGTCAATGATTTTCCGTTCCTGTTCCGATACGCGAAAGGAATAAGTGATCGGTCTTTTTCTATTTACTTTCTTTTCGATAATTTTTCCCTCCAAAATTTTTTATTGTTCTTGCAAAGGGTATTAGGGGAAAGCATTTCCCCTAACGAGGCGAGCGGAACGCTCGGCAAGTGGCTTGCCACTTGCGTACCTCGCCATTACGGAAATCGGCAGTCTGCCCCGCTTATGTAACAGGGTAGGGAACAGATTGCTTTGTCTGTTTTGCTTTCCGTTTTTTTGTTGTTTGCTTGCCGCATCAGGGCGGCCTGATCGTCTGTCGATTGCTCATATCGTCCTCCATATCCGATTTATTTTTTATCTTTACCCACGCCGAAAGGGGCGGACATTGATAACCGAAAAAGGGCACAAAAAAGCCGCTGACAGCTGTTCGCGTATCACCGACCTCAACCGTATTTAGCAACTTTGCATTGCTCTATGGTGGTTAGCCATTCTATTGTGATGCCGACTGTTGAATACGCTTTCGCGCCCCGACACCAAAAATTGTACGCTTAAAAAACCCTGTCACGGCACATCTCAAAACACACGATAACAACGACTTTCCTCTTAAAAAACGGAACTCTTAAAAAAGCCTGTCATTGCGCGTCTTTTTCGGACAATGGGGCATAACGGCTTTTTCGGAAAAATCGTATCACAAAAAAGCCCCTCATCGCCCGACGAAAAAACGCTCCACAAAGATCTGGTAGACGATCGCTCCGCTCACCCACGAAACTTTCCTGTGCACGTCCCCCGGGTTGATGTACGGACACTGAAAAAAATTGAAGTAACCGAGACTGAAATCGTAATCCTCCGTCACGCCGTTTTCGGAAAAATAATAGGAGCCCCCCTCCGACTCGATGCGGAAAATATAGGCGAAACGGGTATCCTGCAGGCACATCTTCACGATAAAATAGTCGAACAACCCGTCCGAATATTCCTTGCGCATGGCACAGCACTCCCTGCGGATGGTCCAGTCATACTTCATCGAGTGGATGAGCTCGACCTTCTGCGCGTCCCCTTTCGCCACGCGGAGACGGATCACCAGTTCGTTGTCGGAAACCGGAAAACTGTAATTGGACTTGATGGAATGATATACGGCTTGTCGATTCATTGTCTTTCCCTCGTAAACGGGTTTCTGCCGTGATATACGGCAGAAACGGTCATGACCGTTTCTTTTCAACCGAGCTTAACTGTTTAACTTAAACTGTTAAGTAAATTATATCACAGAAAAATGTTTTGTCAATACATTTTTTGAAAATTTTTAAAAAAATTTTTGTTTGACATTTTCCGCGATTCTTGGTATTATAAAAAGGAGGTAAACATATGGAAAAGAAGGTGACCATACGGGACGTTGCGCGCGAAGCGGGAGTGTCCGTTGCGACGGTTTCGTATGTTCTGAACAACCGATCCGATCAGAAGATCTCGGCAGAAACAAAAAAGAAGGTCCTGCAGATCGCAAACCTCCTTCAGTTTACTCCCTCCTATGCCGCAAAGATCCTGACGACGGGCAAGAGCCACATCATCGGGATCCTGCCGGGCGCGTCTCCCGACCCGGATTTTCTGCACATCGATTTTACAAACTGCCTGATTCGCACGCTGGCGGCAAAGGGATACCGCACCATGATCCTGCCCTCCCTCTCCGAAAGCGGGACGGATGCACAGCCCAACATCGACGGCATCATCTGCATCGATCTGACGCAGGAACAGTTTTCTCAGCTGAGCGACAGTTATCTCATTCCTATCGTATGCGCGGATATGATCGTCGATCATTATTTGTTTTTCCAAATTTACAACGATTATGCAGGGCTGAGGGAAAAACTGAAAGGATACGGACAATACACCGTCCTGTGCAATCCCCCCAACAACGAAAAACTTAAAGATTTTCTGAGCGGCGTATTCGGGAAAAACCTGCGTTTCTGCACGGACTACGCGTCCGTACAGAATGCCGTCGCCTCCGCGCCCGCCCCGTATGTGACGCTGGGCAACCTTCTGACGCTGTGCGCGATGACTTTGACGGACAAAGACAAGATCCTGCCCGTCTCCTCTTCCCCGAAATACAATTTGCCCGTTCCTTCCTTTTTTATGCTGGACACGCAGAAAAAAGCGGAAGCGACGGTACAGGCGATGTTCGACGCGATGGCGCGCAACGCCGTCGAGCACGATCTGAGGATCAGTTACTGACAGCGCCTTTGCGCGCGGAGAGCGTCTTCCGACGTTCCGCAATACAGATCGGACGCAGACATCCGGAAACGACCGGCAAGCGCAACAAACCGTTCGAACCCGGAGCCGGTGACGCCGTGTTTCCACTTAAAAACGGTCTGCCGAGATATCCAGACACACGGACAACTCCGATTGCGTAATGTTTGCAACTTTTCTTAAATTTTTCAGATCTTCTCTGAAACCGATCAGGGCACGCGGCGTTTTGCCGCGTGCCCTGATTGGTTTTTATACGAACAAAATGTTACACTTCAAGGCGACAAATCAAGGTAACAAACCAAAAAGACAGCGCCCGAAGGCGCTGTCTTTTTGGTTGTCAGGCCGTACGGAACCTTATTTTTTGTTAAGAATCTGCGTCACCTGTTCGAGGGTGGGCAGATGATCAATGGCGCCGCGGCCGAGCGTATTGAGCGCGCCGCACACGTTGGCAAACGCAAACGTGCCGTTCAGAAATTCATCCGTCCAGTTTTCTCTCGCAACGCCGTCCAGCTTTGCCAGCACGCCCGCATAGAACGCATCGCCCGCACCCGTGGTGTCCACAGGCTTTACGCGCACGCTGGAGACCCTGCCGCTCCTGCCGCCAAAGCGCCATTCGCTGCCCTGCGCACCCATCGACACGCAGACGAGTTTGTCCGCAAGCGACGCAACGTACTTCTCCGTGAAGATCTCCACTTCTTCCTCGGAAAACTTGACGATGTCCGCGAGGGAGATCTGCTCTTTGTAAATGCGCACCGCTTCCTGCCTGTCGCGGAAGATGTCCGTACGGAAATTCACGTCAAAGCTGACAAGTTTTCCCGCCTCTCTCGCGCGCCGCGCCAAAGCGCAGGCGTAATCCCTGCCCTCCCGCTCGCTGAGCATCAGAGAGCCGATGTGCACGATGTTTGCGCGTTTGAGCAATTCCGCGCCGATTTCGGGAAGAATATAATCCGCCGTGTTTTGGCGGTAAAAGCAGAAAGAACGCTCCCCCGCCTCGTCCAGTTCCACGAAAGCGAGCGTGGTGTTGCGCGTTTCGTCCCTATGCAGGACGAGTTCGTCCAGCCCTTGGGTTTTGGCGAATTTTTCCAAAAACGCGCCGACGGTGTCCGCCCCCACGCACCCGACGAAAGCGCTGTCCGCGCCGAAACGCCTGACGCCGCACGCGACGTTGAAGGGCGCTCCGCCCGCCTTGCGTTCGTAAAAAAAGGAACCTTCTTTCCATGTGCCGATCAGATCGGCGAGAATTTCTCCGACGCTCAATACCATACGATTTTTTCCTCCGCACGATCCGTGCACGGAACTCCTTTATTTTGTCGTTTCGCCGAGAACAAGCTCGGCGGGGATCTCTACCCTTGCGGGAACGCTCTTGCCGGTGATGCGGGCAAGGAGCAATTCCACGACGCTCTGCGCCATTTTGGGAATGTCCTGCCGCACCGTTGTCAGTTTGGGGTAAGAATCCCACGCATCCAGAATGCCGTCGTACCCCACGATCTGCAACCGGTCGGGCACGCGCACGCCGTGCATGACGGCGACGTGATACGCCGCGGAAGCGAGCATATCGCTGCCCGTAAACAGGCCGTCCGTATCCGGATAAAGGGAAAAGAACTTGCGCAGCACGTCCATTTCCTGACCGTGCCTGAACTGCATCAGCAGCAGATGCGGCTCGGCGCCGCAATCGCGCATGGCGTCCAGGTACGCCGTGTAGCGATACTTCGTTTCCGATTCCACGACCGTTGCGCCGCAAACGCAGCCGATGTTTCGCGCGCCCTTTTCCCGCAAAAGTTCCACGGCGCGGCGCGACATGGCGTAATTGTCGCTCGTTACGTAGGGAAATCCTGCCCCGACATGCCTGTCCACGGAGACGATGGGAAGGTCAGGATCGATGTTTCCGTGATCGTAATGCGTGATGAAGATGATCCCGTCCACGCGCTGCTGCCGGATCATTTCCAGCATGCGCGCCTCTTTGTTTTTATCGTCCTGCGAGCTGACGACAATAAGGCGGTAGCCCACCTTGTACAGCTCGCTTTCGCAGTACAGCACCATTTTTGCAAAAAACGGATGAAATACGGTGGGAACGATGATCGCCACGCATCCCGTAGACTGTTTTTTGAAATTGCGCGCAAGCTGATTGGGCACAAACCCGAGCGATTTTGCCGTTTCCTCTACTTTTTTCTTTGTGGCGAGACTGACGGAACTGTTTCCGCTGAGGGCACGGGAAGCCGTACCCACACCGACGCCCGCAGCCTTCGCCACATCCTTGATCGTTGCCATTACCCGTACCTGAAACCCCTCTTATTTAACGGTTTCATTGTACCATACTTTTCGGGGAAAGTCAATTCGGCACTTTATTTTCCGCAACAAAATAATCTGTATCCTGCATGCCGAGCGCCGCATACGTCTCCTCGGTATGATAGGTTTTGATATCGTCTACAAAGAGAAGCCCCCAGCCGGACTCCGCATTGTCCACGATCTCGATATACAGCTGATCTCCCAAGCTTGCAACGGCAGTGAGATCGAACACATACACCCACATATACTGTTCACCCATGCCGGCGCCGCCGTTATACGGTTCCTGTTTGGTGTTTGTAAAGCGTGCCACCTCGGTGCCGTCCGTCTTTTTGACGGAAATATACGTGGCTTCCGCGTTGTTGCCGCCGCCCAGGCGGAAGGAGATCTTGCCCGTACCGCCGAGAGTGAACACGGAAGAGCGGAGAACGCCCTTTCCTGCTTCGTTGGCACCCTGCCAGCCGTCGAGGTGGTAATTGCCCTGCTGATTGTAACTGCCGTTCCAGCAATCGGTATCACCGAACACGTTTACGTCTGCAAACGCGGTGCCTTCTTCCACGCTCCAGCCCGTAAGATCGCCCGTTTCAAAACCGCCGTTCATGATGTGGTATTCGTCCGTTACTTCGACGGTGAAAGTTGCGGAAAGGGAGAGGGTTTCGTACACCGCCTGATAGGTGACCGTGTACACGCCCGTTTTGCTCAGATCGAACGCATCGAACCCTGAGGTGAATTCTTGCTCGCCGAACGCGACCTTGACAATGGAAACGGCGATCTCTTCCGCGGGGATGCTGCCGTATGCGGGCACCACGTCCGCGAGGAACTCCGTAAGGTCTGCGGGCGTTTTGCTCGCCTTGACGGCGCGATTTGCCGCCGCCGTTGCAAAGCGGAGCACGGGCAGTTCGTACGGATACTTGTAATCGTTGTAATATTTTTGCGTCGCGGACGCGGAGACGTCCTCGGCGGGCAGGCCCTGCGCCCATGCATAATCCTGTTGCATGAGAGCGACCGTCTCTTCCTCCGTCATGCTGACGCGGACGGAGTCCACCGTGATGGCGCCGAAGGGAGAAGCCGCCCCGTCGACGATCTTGATGTACAGGACTTTTCCGATGTACGCTCTCGCGTCGATGTACTTGCGCAGCATATTTTCGGAAAGTTCGGGATCTTTAAAGTGCTCCGCGGGGGAAACGACAAAGAGTTCTTTGTCCGTTTCGCCGTCGCAGACGGCGACGTAAATGTCATCCTGTCCCGAACCGCCCAAAAGCATGGAGATGATGCCGTCGCCTGCCAGCGTGAACTTGGTGGAGCGCACGGCGCCCGTAAAGGATTCGTCGTCCTTGTATCCGTTGAGGAACTTCTCCCCTTCCGCGTTGAAGGAACGGGTGTTCCAGAACAGCTCGGACGCGTCCCCGATGACGCTCGGACCGAAGGTGTTGCCTTCCAGCACCAGCCAGTTGTTCATGCCGTCCTCGAAATAGCCGTTCTTGATGGTCTTCTCGGTGGGATCTTCGCTGAACTCGGGGGCGCCGATCTCGGCAAGCTTGTCGTCGCGCTCTTTCTGCGCCGCCTCGACTTCCGCTTCCGTTTGATACACCTTAAAGTCGTCCAGGTTGACGTAGGAATATTCTTCCGCGTCCCCCTTGTCGTTGTCAGTGACCTTGATGTAGATGTTCTTGCCCACGTATTCGGAAAGGTCGGCGATGTTGCGGATGAGATGATCGGTGACGTAAGGCGCGTTGAACGCGGTGTTGGTGATCTTCAGAAGGGGCGTATCGTTGCCCTCTTCGTAAAACTCGACGTAGCATTTGTCCCCGTTTTTGCCGGCACCCAGCAAAAAGCCGATCTTGCCCGTGCCGCCCAGCTTGAAGGTGTCGCTGGTGAGCGTGCCCGTAAACTGCGGGTTGCCCGCCTCGTAGCCGCTGAAGAAGTTGTTGCCGACTTTCCCCACGACCACGTTACCCACTTTGTCGGTATTGACGACGCCGTACTGGGAAAACGCCGAGCCGGTCTTCGTCCAGCCCGTGAGGTCGCCCACGCCCTGTTCAAACCCGCCGTTGACGATGTCGTCGCTGACGGTATCCGTTTTCTTGTCGTCGCACGCCGCAATTCCAAAGGCGGACGCCGCAAGCAAAAAAGCGGAAAAGATGAGAGTCATTCCCTTTTTCATGATCTTCCTCCTGAAAAGATGATTTTATTCAGATCGCACGAAGCGATGTTACCGTGACGGTAAAGAGCGCGTCGCCGAACACCTGCAGTCCGCCGCCCCTGCCGTAGCAGGACGCGGAGATGGCCGCACGGCCATCCAGATACGCTTCTATCAGAGCGCGGTCGATATACACTGTGCCCGAAATTCCGTTACCGTATGCGAAAATATCGGAAAAATTGCCGCGCACCTGTTGAGCAAAGCGCGTCGTGTCCACGCCCGCGCGCCCGCCGGAAAAGTACAGTTTTGCGTACTCATCCCCCTTTTTTTTCAGATAAAATCCGCAGTCGGAGCCGCCCGTCAGCGTAAAGTCCACTTTGAGCAGATTGCCCTGCACCGACGCAAGCCGTTCGTTTGCCTGCGCCGCGGTCAGCCCCGAAAAGGAGACAAGAACTTCCCCCTCGATGGGCGACGTGTCGATGTGTTTGAGCCCCAGAGTGCCGTCGGCGCGCAGGAACAGTTCGCGCGGGAATCCCGCCGTGTGCGCCCAGCCCGCGAGATAATGCTCTTCGTCCGTGCGCTGGTCCTGCATGATGGAGCAGATATATACCCGCCCGCTCTGCGGATCGGTGTATACCGTTGGGCCCGTGAACACGTTGTCCCCGAAATCCATGCGCTTCGCCTCCGCAAAATCGGGAACGAAGCGGCAGGTCTGCGCGTCGAAGGTGCCCGTATAATACCATACGTCGTTGTCGCCGTGCTGGGGGGAAAACACAAACAGGTATTTGCCGCTCTGCCGCCCGTCCTCGTACGGGAGCGGGACGAGGTTGGGCATCTCCCACACCGTGCCGTATTCCGACTTGTAGACGGAGGGTGTGAACAGCTGCCCCATGTACTGCCAGTCCGTGAGCGCGTCCGACGTCGTTTTGAACACGTGCGCCGTGCCCCTGCCGTCCGACGCGCCGCCCACGACCATATACCGCTCGTTTCCGATGCCGAACGCCTGCGCGTCGCGGAATTCCCCCGCCGTGCCCATCTGCGACGTCTGCACGACGGCGTAATCGCCGATCTCCCACTCGGTGAGACAGGGATCGGAATAATCCTTCGCCACCGCAAGTGCGACGTTCTGGTTGGAGTTGTTGTACGGGCGGGAATCGTCCCCCGCCGTGATGAGGAGAACGGGTCTCCCCTCCCCGTCGAACACGACGTTGCCCGTCCAGATGCCGTCGGGAGCGACGCTCCCTTCCGTCGGAACGACGGCGTCGCGCACGCTCTGCCAGGTCACCATGTCCTCACTGACCCAGTGTCCCCAGCGGATGTTGCGCCAGTACGGGCCGACGGGATTGTACTGATAAAACAGATGCCACATCCCGTTATAATGAAAGAGCGCGTGCGGCTCGTTCATCCAGTTGGCGGGGGGAGAGGCGTGGCAGGCGGGGCGGTACCAGTCCCCTTCCAGCATGGAATCGGGCAGGCGCGCCTCGTCGTAACCGATCTGCGGGACGCTTCCGCCCGTCAGCCACTGCCCGTAGGCGGCGACTTCCGCCTCGTTTTTGGCGCCCGCATAAATTTTGAGTTCGTCCATCAGCCCGTTGAAGCGGCTGATCTCGTACCTGCCTTCCGTGACGGGCTGGGAAGCGGCGCCCACCGCGACGGGCACGCCCGCGGACGCGACGGCGCTGCCGCGCGGAACGGAGATGTTTGCCGTCTCCTCGCCGTCGATATACACCGCCATGTAGCCCGCGTTCCCGTCGAACACCGCCGTCACGCGGTTCCACTCGTACTCTTTGAGGGAATGCCCTGCATCCGCCAGAACGTACCAGCCGTCGCCCGTGCCGCAGCGGAAGGTGAGGTGCCCGAACTTTGTGAAACCGAACAAAAAACCCGCCTTTGCGCCCTCGTCGTACGAACCGACGATGACGTGCGGCACGTGTTCGGAGACCGGATCCTGCGGCGCGCTCCACGCGAACGCGCGCGGACAGACGTATGCCTCTATGGTAAGCTCTTCGCCCGAAACGTCCGTATCGTACACCAGGCGGGTGGAATAGCCGTCAAAGCTGAGCGATTGGCCCCGCACGCCCTGCGGGCGGTAAGGAAGTACCGGCTCTTCCTGATAGGCGGGGTTGTTGAGAACACCTTCCACGTACGCCGCCTTTGCGTTGCCCGAAAGGTCGGGCTGGTCGAAGCCGTCCCCTTCAAACCCCACTTCCAGCAGCACCTGCGCGTTGAACGGATCGGGCTGCGTCTGAGACGGAGGGGGCGTTTCCCCCTCCGATGCGGGGACGCATCCGCACAGAAAAAGCGCAAACGTTATGCAAAAAACGGTAAATTTCTTCATCATTCCACGACGATGTCGTACTTGTACAGGGACAGGATGCGCGCGCTTCCGCCTTCCGCAAAGAAGCGGATACCCGTATCCGAAGGATCGGAATACACGTTGCCCGTCATCGTACGCTCGCCGCCGTTGAGGAAGACCTCGCAGGAAGAGACGTCCAAAAAGATGCGGAACTCGATCTTGTTGTCCCTGACTTCCGCTTTGACCGAACGCTTAGAAGCGTTTAGCTCCTTGGCGCTGCCGGAAATGCGCGTTCCCATATCCGAACGGTCAAAAATCACCAGCCCGCTCTCTCTGTCGTAATAGATGCGCGTTTCGTGTTCGGTGCCGCAGAATACCTTGACGCCCGCCTGCGCCGCGTCGCCCACGTCCAGCGTGAAGCAGAGTTCCGTCTTCGTCCCCTCTACGCCGTCAAAGGACTGTTCGCCGCTGATGCTCGCCTCGGTGACGTTGACCTCGTTTTTCCTGTATTTTTCGATCTCGCGGACGGGGGCCTGGTACAGTTTCCCGTCCTTTAACGTGAGTTCGCGCGGCAGGGTTGCAGCGCCCGCCCAGCCGTGCGCCTGCGTGGGCATGGTGCGGTCCCACATCTGCATCCACGCAATCATGATGACCCTGCCGTCCGGCGCGGTGAGCGTCTGCGGCGCATAGAAATCGAAACCGCTGTCGATCTCGTCCTCCGTAACGCGCGCAAACTGCCCCGACTGCGTATCCAGGCTTCCCGTCATGTAAATGGCGGAATGCACGTTTTCGTACCGCCAGCCGCCCGTAGCAAAGCCCTGCGGGCTGGTGATCAGCACGTCCGTCCCGTCGATGACGGCAAGGTCGGGGCACTCGTAAATGCCCATCGTGGTGCGATCGTCCTTCCACACGGTGCCGACGTAGCTCCAGTTTTGCAGATCGGCAGACTTGTACAGCAAGAGCTGCCCGTCCCCGTCGTTGTTTTTGGAACCCATGACGGCGTAATAGCTGTCCCCGCGGAAAAATACCTTGGGGTCGCGGAAATCCGCCCGGGAAGAGTTTGCGGGCACCTTGTCGCTGCCGATGACGCGCCCCACCTTTTCAAACGTGACGCCGTCCGAGGACTTTGCCAGCGCCTGCGTCTGTTTTCCGTCCGCGACGGACGTATACATCAGGTACAGTTCGCCGTCCTTTACGATGGCAGTGCCGGAAAAACAGCCGTCTTTGTCATAGGACGTATCCGGCCCGATTGCCGTAGGCATCAGTTCCCATTTGATGAAGTCTTCCGAGGAATAATGTCCCCAATGCATGGGGCCCCATGCGGAAGAATAGGGATGAAACTGGTAGAAAAGCTGGTATTTGCCGAACGCGTACGAAAAGCCGTTCGGATCGTTCATCCAACCCACGGGCGGCATCGCATGGTAGGTATGCCGATATTGCGTAACGACGCTGCCCATGTTTTCTTCGATATACTTATCCGCCACAAATGTCTTGCTCACGACGTCCTCTTCGCCTTGGTAATTCACGATAAAATCGTCTACGTTGATATAATTGTGCATTCCAGATCCCGAATCGCTGTCCACCACTTTGATGACTACCTCCTTTCCGAGATACTCGCTCGCGTCGATGACGACGCGGTGCAGGCTTTCATAGAAGCCTGCGGTGCCGTAATCGTCGTTGCCGCGCCTGATCAGTTCGTTTCCGTCCGTGTCGCACACGGCAACGTAACACTTGGAAGCGTCGCTGCCCGCGCCGATGAGAAAACCGATCCTGCCGTTGCCTTTCAGCTTGAAAGGCTCGCTGGTGAGCGTTCCCACGCTCCCCTCGGGCGCCGCGCCGCCGTAGAGGAAAAACTCGCCTTCCTTGTAATAGGGATTGCCCTGTTCGTCCTCGCTCTGGTTGTACACGCAGGCGCTCGTAAAGGCGCCGCCCTCCGCCGTCCAGCCGGAAAGCGTACCCTGTTCAAAGCCCGCATTTTTGAATACGTATTCCTCATTTGAGGTACCGGCGCAACCGCTCAGCGCCACGGCGGACGCCAGCAATGCACCGAAAAGGTGAACTGTTTTTTTCTTCATCGCACCCCTCCGTAGATCGACTTCATTTCCGCCACGCGCAGGCTGACGACCTCAATATCGCCGCCCTCGGCGTACAGCAGGATGCCCAGGCTGGTTTCGTCCGTCGGGTACACGCGCGCCGTCACCGCCTTAGTGTCGTCGAAGAACGCTTCGATGAGCGAACGGTCGAGATAGAACTCCATCACCAGCGTGTCGCCCATGGCATAGGTGTCGTAGAAATTTCCGGAAATGTTCTGGTCGCCCGCAAGCCCCGTCTTTACGCCCAGCCGCTTGTTGGCGGCGTCGTAATAGTAATCTGTGTACTCGGTGCCGCTGTCGTTGCGGCGCAGGCGCACGCCGAAGGAATTCGCCCCCGCGTTGCGGACGGTGATCTGCACGTGCAGCATATCCCCTCTCGCCGCCGAAAGCGCTTCGTTCGCCTGCGAAAGCGTCATGTTTTCCCCTTCCGCAAGAACTTTTCCCTCGTAATTTTCCAGTGCGTCCGCAGGACGGATGCAGGCGTCCGTGCCCTCGTCGTTGAGGTACACCTCCCGCGCGAGCCCCACGCTGTGCGCCCAGCCCGCCAGGTACTGGTCGTTGGGAGTGCGCTGGTCCTGCATGATGGAGAACATGAACACTTTCCCGCTGACCGGATCGACAAAGGCGCTCGGCCCTGTAAATACGTTGTTGCCGAAATCGAACCTGCGCGGCGTGTTGCCGAACGAAGCGTCCGGCTTGAACCTGTACGTCGTCTTATCGAATTCCCCGATGAAATAGAAGATGTCGTTGTCGGCGGAATCCGCGGGCGCGGGCGAGAAGGCGAACAGCCATTTGGTGATCGTCCCCGCTTCGTTGGAGATGGGAATGAGCACGGGAAGCTCCCACGTCTGCCCCAAATCGGAAGGCTGGTTGGGAATGTTGAACACCTCGCCGCGATACGTCCAGGACGTAAAGGAATCGTCCTCGGTCGTGTACAGGAGCGCCGCACCGCCGTTGGTCTGCGTGGATTTGGTGCAGATGAGCATATACCAGATATACCCGTCGCCCTTTTCCTCGCGGTAAACGAACATATCGCGGAACTGCCCCGCCGTACCCTGCCCCGCCTGCTGTCTGATGGCATAGCCGTCGTACACTTCCCATTCGGTGAGGTTGGGATCGGAAAGATCTTTGGGACGGGCGATGCCCACGTTCTGGTTGCCGATCAGCCCATCGCCCGAGGACGCCCAGCTGTCGTTGCCCGCCGTGAAGAAGAGTACGGGATTGCCGTCCGCGTCCAGCGTGGCGCCGCCCGACCATACGCCGTCGGGAGCGACCGTGCCCGCCTCGGGCGTGATGACCTCTTTGAGAGGCGTCCAGTTGACCATATCGTCGGAAACGAGGTGTCCCCAACAGATGTTACGGAAATACGGCCCCGTAAGGTTGAACTGGAAGAACAGATGGTATTTCCCGTTATAGTAGAAAGGTGCGTGCGGCTCGTTCATCCAATGCTGGTAAGGACCGCCGTGATACTGAGGTTTGTAGATGTCCTCGGTGAGGATGTTCTGCAGCCAGATGTCCTCGAAGGAGATCTCCGCGACCTTCCCGTCTTGGAGACAGGAATTGTAATAAGAAGCGATCTCCTCCCCGCTGAGTACCGCGCGGTAGATCTTTGTGTCGTCGATCAGTCCCGAAACCATATTGCAGGTGGCGGTGGCGTTGGAATCGCCGTGATTGTTTCTGCCGATGTACAGCCAGTCCGAACAGGCGGCGATGGACGCATTTTCGTAGAAATTGCGGGAGGCGATCTCCTCGCCGTTGAGATACATCTTCATCACGCCGTTAGCACCGTCGAAGGTGGCGGCGACGTGGTTCCACTCATATTTGACCAACGGATGTCCGCCGTCCCACAGCCGCAGGTAGCGGTCGCCGATGCCCACCTGAAAACTCCACGCGCCGTGGCGCTGGTAGCCGAGCAGAAAGCCCTGGTTGGCCTCCTCGTTGTACTGGCTGACGATCGCAGTCAAATTTTCCGTGCCGTTTTCCGCGGCGTTGGGATCGTCCCACTCGAACACACGGGGCGCCACCCAGGCGGATACGGTAAGCGAACTGCCAGAAACGCGCACGTCCTCGTAGTGATAGCGCACGTAATTGGAGTATCCGTCCAAGAGCAAGGAGCCGTCCACGGCGCCCGTTTCGCGCCACTGCGGATCCTGCGGTTCCGCCTGGAACGCGGGATCGTTGAACACATACTGCACCGTGGCGTCCGCAAGGTTGCCCGATTTGTCTTTGACGACGTTGCCCTCCCCCTCGTCGAACGTGAGGTGCAGGAGCAGGGAATCCGCGTGCGGATCCTTGCTGCAGCCGCCGAAAGAGAGCAGTCCCGCCGTGCAGAAGGCCGCGCACAGCAGTATGAGCACCGCAAGGTAGATTTTTTTCATACATTCCTCCGTTTATTTGAGGCCCGAGAAGGAGACACCTTCCACGATATAGCGCTGACAGAAAATATACACGATGGCGATGGGAATGGTAGAGAACGTGAGCGCCGCCATCACGACCGCGAGGTCTTTGGGATTATACGTGTTGACCAACTGCAGGAAAACCTGCAGGGGCTGATTTTTGGGATTGGGGAACATGAGTTGCGCAAAGACGTACTCGTTCCATGCGCCCATGAAGGTGAAAATCGCCACCGTGGCGAAGATCGCCTTGGCGAGGGGCATGATGATGGCAAAGTAAGTGACTAACTTATTGGCGCCGTCTATTTCCGCCGCCTCTTCCAGCTCCTTGGGCATTCCCAAGTAGAACTGGCGGAACATAAAGATATAGAACGCACTGACAAACCCGGGGAGCAGGTACCCTACCACGCGCAGATCGGTGGAGAGCAGCCCCAGTTTGCTGAGAATGACGTACTGCGGAACGATGGACGTTTCCACGGGCACGATGATGAGCAGGATGATGACCGTTGTCAGCGTGCGGCTGCCCGGGAATTCCAGGCGCGCCAGCGCATAGCCCGCAAACGAGTTGATGAGAAGCACCGCCGCGATGGTCACGGAACAGTACACGATGCTGTTGAGAATGGACTGCCCGAAATATTCAAAGGAAGAGAACAGTTTCTGATAGGAAACGAACCAGTCCGCAACGTTCCATGTGCCGGGCAGGAAGGTCTGCCACGAATCCATCTGCGCGTAGATCATGTCCTCCGTCTTGAACGAGGAAATGACCATCCACCAGACGGGAAACAGGAACAGCACGCACAGCACGGCAAGGAAGAGCACGGCAAGCGTTTTGAGGACGACGTGCAGGGGCGAAATTGCCTTTTTTCTCTTTTTTTCCGCAGTTTCGGCAGTAAGAAGAGTATTTTCCATGTTTTCCTCCTCAGTCCTTGACGTCCATCAGCTTGCGCAGCGTGAGCGCGATCGCCGCCATAAAAAAGGTGTACAGCAGCGCGATGGCGCTGGAATACCCCACGTTGCGGAAGGTAATGCCTTGCGTGTAGATGTAATAGGACATCGTCATGGTGGAATCCACCGGCCCGCCGCCCGTCATAACCATGGGCTGCACGATCAGACGGAACGCCCCGATGAGCATGGTGATGAGAACAAACGAAAAGGTGGGCAGAATGTTGGGAATGGTGATGAAGAAAAATTTCTGCACCGGGTTTGCCCCGTCGATCGCCGCCGCCTCGTAAATTTCGGGCGGAATGTTTTTCAGCCCGGACAGGAAAATGAGCATCTGGTACCCTGCGCCCTGCCACGCGGAGATGAACACGATGACGTTCATCGCCTGTTTGGGGCTTTCCAGGAAAGGTTGGCGGGAGAATCCCAGATTTTCCAGGATCGCGTTGATCAGGCCTTCCTGCTCGTTGAGCAGGTTCATCCACAAAAAGGAGGTGACCGCCAGCGAGAGCATGACCGGGCAGAAAAACGCCCAGCGAAAAAAGGTATTGCAGCGGATCTTGGTGTTGAGAATGAGTGCAAGCCCGAGCGACGCGCACAACTGGAGAGGCACGACCTTGACCACAAATTCCAGCGTGTTGAGAAAGGCGTTCCACAGATAGGAGTCGCCGAACGCTTCGGCAAAGTTGACAAAGCCGTTGAAATGTACGTTGTTCAGCGCCAGCAAGTTTGCGTCCGTCACCGAGTACGCCAGAGAGACCAGCATGGGCGCCACGACAAAGATACAGCCGAGCACAAACGCGGGAAGCACGAAAACGGCACCCACGATCGCATCGTGCTTTTTGAACGATCTGCCGAGAAAGCGGAAATACATCCCCTTTGCCCTGACAGGAAGAGCATTGTTTTTCATTCCCGACTCCTTGTTTATCTGTCCGCCGCCGCAGCCTTCTGCGTCACGTACGTCGCGAGGTCGTAATCGCTCGTCCCCGCCGTCGTTTCAATGTATTCCACGATGTCCGAATACGCGCTGCTCAACTGCGGGTATTTGACCATCTTCGGGCGCGCGACCGCCGTTTCCATGAGGATGTCCGCCATCGACTTCAAAGCGCCGCTGTTGAAATCTTCGTTGTTTTCCAGCACGGACGTGTGCGTGGGGAAGGTGCCGATGGAATCGTAGAACATTTCGCTCGCTTCCGCACCCGTCAGGAATGCCACCACCTGCGCCGCCGCGTCCGCGTCGCGCGTGTCCTTGGTCACGCCGAAGCCCCACGAACCGCAGGGAGAAGCCGCCGTGCCCTTGTTTCCGCTCGCGTCTTCGTAGACGGGGAAGGGCATGACGTCATATTTGTCCGCAAAATCCGCATACGATTTGTCGATCGTGTCGATCAGCCACGGCCCGTAAATTTCAAACGCCACTTCGCCGCCGGGCAAAGCATTGGTATTGGTGCCGTTGTAGATCCATTCCTTTTCCGCATTCTGCGCGAACAGGCTTTCCAGCATCCCCAATCCCGCCAGGGATCTTTCGCTCGTCAGAGCGCCCGAAACTTTGTTGTCAGCTCCGATGAAACTGCCGCCCGCAGAGTACACCAGCGGGGAATACAGATACATACACCCTTCATCGCCGCCGAACCCGAGGTTGAGCTTGATGCGGTATTCCTTGCCCGCCGACTTCAGCGCGTCCATCGCCTCTTCCACGTCCTTCCAGCTCCAGGGATCTGCCACCGTTCCGAAATCGGAATCTTCATACCCCACCGATTTGAGGAGCTCTTTGTTGTAGTACAGACCGCCGGGCGCATCCATGCCGGAAAGCGCGTACAGCTTGCCGTTGTACGTGGACTGCTCGATGACGCTGTCCACGTAATCGGAAATGACTTCGTCGGACAGATATTCGTCCATCGCGATGAGAATGCCGCCGTCCGCATAGGAAGTGATGTTGGGGCTGTCCACAGCCACGACGTCGGGCAATCCTCCCGAAAGGATCTCGCCGCTGATCGCGGTGCTGAGCGCGTCGGACGAGTTCTTGTATTCGATAGACATAACAATGTCCCGTCCGTCCGTGGTCTTATAGTCCGCCTCGTTGAACAGATCCTGCAAAGCGCGGTACACCTTCCCTTCCGGCTCTGCCTGCGACTTGTGCAGCCAGACCTTGACGACCTTGGTCGTATCCGTATCGACGGGACCGTCGTCACCGCCGCACCCCACCATTGCCAAAACGCCGAAACTCAGCGCCGCTGCCAGCAAAATGCCAATCATTCTTTTCATGCCAATCCCTCCTGAACTTTTTATTGGAAACGTTCCCAATTTATAACGGAATGCCTGGAAACGTTTCCATTCATTACAATAACAATTATATCACCTTTTTTTCATTTGTCAATACCTTTTTTGAAAAATTTTTTGCGGTTTTTTGCCGAATCTCCTCAACACTTTTTCAAAAAAGATCCCGGCAGGCGCTGCCTGCCGGGATACGATCTCCCGAACCATATTTAGGCGGGGATGCCCCACTACCTTGCCAGGACGGAAAGCGTTCCGTCCTGTGCGAGGAGCTCGCACACGCGGCAAGTCCTGGTTTCCTGTCCGTCGGGCGTGCCGGGATCCCTGCCGTGATAGTACAGATAATATCTGCCGTCCTCTTCCAGAATGCTGTTATGCCCCGTTCCGCTCTCCTCCCCGTTCCTTGTGACAAGCGGGCGATACTCCCGATCGTTGGGGTATTTTTCAAAATTGATTTTGGTCAGATCCGTTTCAGGCGTGCAGGCGCGCGCATATCCGATATAATAATACGGACTTTTATAACAGTTTCCCGAGTAGGTGACGTAATGCCAGTCCCCTTTGCGGAAATAAAAGGCGCCCTCCACGGTGTACCAGTCCTTTCCCTTTTCAAAACGGTCGCGCATGAAGATCTCTTCGTCCATCGTGGGGCGCACCACCACTTTTGGCTGTCAGCACACCTGCGTGGGGGAAAGCATCTTGTCCACAACGATCAGAGTCCCCGCACATTCGGCGGTATAATCGTTTACGGAATAGAACAAAACCACTCGCCGCCGCTCTGAACGACGTGCGCATCGATGGAAAAGGGCGGCACCAGATCGCAGCAATAGCGGAACGGTCCCTGCGGAGTTTCGCTGACAGCCGTAATCAGCCTCTGCGTATGATCGTCCGCCGTGTCCGAAGGCATACAGGACACGTACAGATAATACTTTCCGCCGATCTGCGCCACAGCGGGCGCCCAAAATTCCTTGTATTCCTCGCGCGTAAAGCAAAATCCCGCAAAATCCCAGTTGAGTTTATCGCTGCTGACATACAACTGCACTCCGTCGACATGCGTTGCATACATATAATATTTCCCGCCGATCCCGACAATGTAGGGATCGGGCTGACTGCTGCCGAACGGCACATTCAATTTCATAACATCCTCCCGACGTCGGCACGCAGCGCACGTCCGCCCGAACGGCAGACGGCTGCCCCCGACGCTTTTGCATTATAATCCCGGTTTGACAGCGAACGTATAGAGCCAGTCGTTGAACGCCAGTGTTTCTCCGTTCTCCGCGCCTTTTCTGAAGGGCAAGATCTCCTCTTCCAGTTCCTCGATACGGTCGGACCTGCCCTCTGCATATTCTCCCAGCCTGCGGCGGCAATGGCTCAACCGCTGCAGCAATCCGCCCAGGCGAAGGTCGTGCTTTTCAAAACCGAACGGTTTGCACTCCTCGTTCCACTGTGCTGAAAAACTTTTGATAAACTTTTTCAGTAGCCTTTCCGTGCGGGCAAAATCGTCGGCAATGACAACAAGCGCTTCCCTGTCCCCCGCCCGATAGGCCTTGCGCACACGATACCCCAGGGCGTACTTGACCATTACGAAAACCGGCAGTCTGCTCCGCTTGTGTAACACACTACGGAACAGGCTGTTTTCGTCTGTTTTGCTTTCCGTTTTTTGTTTCCGATTGCCGTATCATGGCGGTCTGATCGTTCTTTGTTCGCTCATTGATTACCTCCTGATTTTGATTTTCTTATCTTTATCCACGCCGAAAGAGGCGGGACGAGATAGCTGAAAAAGGGTGCAAAAAAGTCGCTGATACCTTTAACGTAATCACCGACCTTAACCGAATTTAGCAACTTCTCATTGCTCTATGGTGGTTAGCCATTCTATTGTGATGCCGACTGTTGAATACGCTTTCGCGCCCCGACATCTAAAATTGTACGCTAATAAAACCCATAATAGCGCGTCCAAAAATGCGAGATAAAACAGGCTCAACTCCATAAAAAGAGTACACTTAAAAAAGCCTTTCATCGCACATCTTTTTCAAGCAAAGAGAACGTCGGCTTTTTCGGAAAAATTGTATCACAAAAAAGCTCCTCATTGCCTGACGAAAAACAACAACCATACAAGTGCTTTACACGTTCAAAAATTTGTACGCTTACAAAGCCCCTTAACGGCTCATCTTTCAGACGGCTCGGGTGCAGCGCAATACGCGCTGAAAACCTCGCGGAGCAATCCCGCTCCGCTGCGCAGATAATTCTGCGTCCCCTTTATAGGGGGAGTACAATGCCATACGCACTTCAAAGTATGGCAAAAGAGTACAGGCGACATCTACACCTGTACTCTTGCATTATATCATATCTATTTCTGTTTGTCAATAAAATACAAACATTTGTTCGTATTTTATTAAAATTTCCTGCTTGCTCCGATATTTTACCGATCTCTGCCGACCAAACGATCGAGAGAGCAATCGAGATAATCCGCCAAAATCCCCAAACTTGATAAAAGCGGTTCTCTGCCTTTACGCCACAAAGCAAAATGTGAACTTTTGATTCTTGTATCCTTAAAAATTTTATAAGTAGACTTTCCTCTTTCCTTTATCACCGTAGGCAGCCATTCCATAAAGGGCGGACACTTTTTGGGTACAAAATCTAAAACAACATCGCTTCTGCCGCATAAAAAATCAAGCGAACAGTTGAAATAATCTGCCACTCTCACAACATTTTTATAATAAGCGTCTTTATATGGTAAGCACCAACGACGAATAACCGGCGGGGCAATATTGATTGCCTTACCAAGACTTTCTGCATTTAATCCGTTTTCTTGCATTAGTTCGGATAGCCTTTCACTAAATCCTTTTAATACATCCATGATAATCTCCTACACGATATTATTATAGTAAGAAATAGTTTGAAACGCTTGATTTCAAACTAAGTGATATGATATAATAATAAAAAACGAACTAAATATTACTATATTTATAAGGAGATTGCGCGATGAAGAACAACGACAATTTGGATTTTGTGAAAGACGGGTACACGTCGGAACAAGAACTTTTTGCATGGGAGTTGATGTGCGGAGATAAGTTTGAAAATTTTATAAAAACACCCAA
>ERZ1643247.527-NODE-527-length-46036-cov-13.662600_pt1 | contig 46036 bp, 39 predicted proteins | sample MGYA00579264_ERZ1643247 | MGnify/ENA primary metagenome ERZ1643247 (study PRJEB29033, sample SAMEA4952262) | chicken gut metagenome | biome: Broiler Chicken; feature: Gastrointestinal Tract; material: Caecum | place: Ireland | collected 2018 | study: Broiler... | reverse complement strand
GGTGGAAAAGCAGAGGTGATCTAATGCTTAAGACAGTACGCAGAGCATTTCAGATAGAAGATATCAGAAAGAGAATTTTCTATACATTAATAATGCTCGTTGTTGTAAGGCTTGGGTCCCAGCTGCCCACTCCGGGAGTGGATCCGACCTTTATTCAGGAATTTTTTGCACAGCAGACCGGTGACGCTTTTAACTTTTTTGAGGCGTTCACCGGCGGCTCCTTTACAAATTTCTCGATCTTCGCCCTGAGCATTACCCCGTACATCACATCCTCTATTATCATGCAGCTCCTTACCATTGCGATCCCTAAGCTGGAAGAGATGCAGAAAGAAGGAGAAGAGGGCAGGAAGAAGATCGCAGCTATCACCAGATATGTTACAGTCGGTCTTGCTCTGATCGAGTCTACGGCACTTGCTGTAGGACTTGGCCGTCAGGGACTCCTTGAGGAGTACAATTTCGTAAACTGTGCGATCGTGGTTTGTACGCTGACAGCCGGAAGCGCATTTCTTATGTGGATCGGTGAGCGTATCACGGAAAATGGTGTGGGAAACGGTATTTCTATCGTTCTGCTGATCAATATCATTTCCCGTGTGCCGAATGATTTCGTCACACTTTATACGCAGTTTATGAGCGGAAAGAAACTGGCCATGGCAGGTCTTGCAGGTCTGATCATCCTGGCAGTGATCCTTGTTGTTGTAGTCTTTGTCGTTATACTTCAGAGCGGAGAGAGAAGGATCGCGGTACAGTATTCTAAAAAGGTGCAGGGAAGAAAGACATACGGCGGACAGTCAACACACATCCCGCTGCGAGTTAATACGGCAGGTGTTATCCCCGTTATCTTCGCGTCATCCCTGATGCAGACTCCGATCGTGATCGCCGGATTCCTCGGTAAAGGAAACGGCACAGGGATCGGAAGCCAGATCCTTGCGGGAATGAACTCCAGCAACTGGTGCAATCCTGAGAGACCGATCTACTCGATCGGACTCCTGGTATATATCGTGCTCACTATATTCTTTGCGTATTTCTATACTTCGATTACATTTAATCCGCTGGAGATCGCAAATAATATGAAGAAGAGCGGCGGCTTTATCCCGGGTATCCGTCCCGGAAAGCCGACAGTTGAGTATCTGCAGAAGATTCTCAATTACATCATTTTCATAGGCGCGTGCGGACTGGTCATCGTCCAGGTCATCCCATATTTCTTCAATGGTGTGTTTGGAGCGCAGGTTTCCTTTGGAGGAACTTCCATCATCATCATCGTAGGAGTTGTGCTTGATACGATCAAGAAGATCGAATCACAGATGCTTGTGAGAAATTATACAGGATTTTTAAATAATAAGGGAAGTAACATGTCAAACAGCTTCCTTGGATACTAAGCCGGATAAAGCTCGCGCAGTTTTGCTCTTTAAAGAGGAAAATGCCGCGGGCTCATGGCTTATATGAATATAAAATAAAGAACGGAGGTATGAGTTTATGAAGATCATCATGCTGGGCGCGCCGGGCGCAGGTAAAGGAACACAGGCGAAGAAGATCGCGGAGAAGTACGGGATCCCGCACATTTCTACGGGAGATATTTTCCGTGCGAACATTAAGAACGGCACAGAACTTGGCAAGAAGGCAAAGACCTATATGGATCAGGGACTTCTCGTGCCGGATGAGCTGGTTGTTGACCTTGTTGTCGACAGAGTAAACCAGGAAGACTGCGCGGGCGGATACGTCCTCGACGGATTTCCGCGTACGATCCCTCAGGCAGAGGCGCTCGACAAAGCGCTCTCAGAGATGGGACAGAAGGTGGATTATGCGATCAATGTAGAAGTACCGGATGAAAACATCGTAAACCGTATGTCAGGGAGAAGAGCGTGTGTGGACTGCGGAGCTACTTATCATATCGTTTATGCCCCGACAAAGGAAGAGGGCGTCTGTGACAAGTGCGGTGGAAGCCTCATCTTAAGAGACGATGACAAGCCGGAGACAGTGCTTAAGAGGCTTGGCGTGTATCATGAGCAGACTCAGCCTCTGATCGACTATTATACTCAGTCCGGAATCCTGAAAGAAGTTGACGGGACGATCGATATCAACGATGTCTTCGCAGAGATCGTAAAGATCCTGGGAGAGTAATCCGGATGGAAATCAAACCGGGAATACTTGTCAGATCAAAAGCGGGACGTGATAAGGACCATGTCTATGCGGTCGTTGATCTTGACGAAAAATATGTTTATGTGGCGGATGGAGTTGAAAAAACCCTCCGCCATATGAAAAGAAAGAACAGCAGGCATCTTCAGCCTATATTGAAGATAAGTCTGCGCGGGGCGCCGGATGATGCGGTGATCCGGGATGCAATAAAGAAATATGAGAATGCCTGCGGACAGAAAAGCAGGCAGTGAAGAAAGAGCATACCCCGAGGGGGACACGGCGGAAGAACGAAAACGCCGGAATCAGGAGGATTAAACATGTCAAAAGCTGACGTAATCGAGATTGAGGGAGTTGTTGTAGAGAAGCTCCCGAATGCAATGTTTAAAGTGGAGCTGGAAAACGGACATATCGTACTTGCCCACATCAGCGGGAAGCTGAGAATGAATTTTATTAAGATCCTGCCGGGAGATAAGGTGACATTGGAGATGTCCCCGTATGATCTGAGCAAGGGCAGAATCATTTGGAGGGATAAATAAGCAAAAGCTTTTTGTCGTTTCTGGATGCAGTATCAAAGAAAGAGGTATATTGGAAGCTTTAAAGGAAAGGGACAGTCTCTCGTATAAGAGAGAAAATGGAAAATAGTTGTTGACTTTGATATGCATTTGATGCTATACTGTCAGATGGTCACTATTGGGGAGGTGTGCCCAATTGACCGGCAAATGTAGGCAGAGCAAAGAAGGGAAGGAGGATTTGACATGAAGGTTAGATCATCAGTAAAACCAATTTGTGAAAAATGCAAGATCATTAAAAGAAAAGGAAGCATCAGAGTAATCTGCGAGAATCCGAAGCACAAACAGCGTCAAGGATAAGCGCACGGACGTGCAGCGGATTGATGCACGCTTACCAGTCAATGATACTGGAAAGCAGTAGATTCATCAATCAACACTGAATTCGGATTTTAATTTAGGCGGCTGACAGCACGACACACAAGGCGGTGTGTAGAGCTGTTTCATATACAAGTAAGGATACACCGCACCTGTACACAGGTACCGCAGGGCGCGTGTTCTGGCATTTTCATGACAGCATGTTCAGACGGATGAGCGAAAATGCGATTGTATATTGCTTCTAATACCCGGCATTTGCATTGGCGGATTTTTGAAAAGGAGATCCGTGCCGGGAAAGGGCGCGGAAGAGAAACGCGCCTGGGCTGGGATATCGGGTGGAAAAGAGTTCAATATATTATTGAAAGAACCCGGTAGGATGCAGACACCAGAGAGCAGAGAAGATTCTGCACAGCATCCGCAGCCTCAGTTAAAGACAGTATCAAACAAAGAAAATGGAGGAAAGACACATGGCTCGTATTGCAGGTGTAGACTTACCAAGAGACAAACGTGTAGAAATCGGTCTGACTTATATCTACGGAATCGGTAGAACAAGCTCAAACCGTATCTTAGCAGAGGCAGGAGTAGATCCTAATACTCGCGTAAGAGATCTTACTAGTGAAGAAGTAAAGAAGATCAGTGCAGTGATCGATGAGACTCAGGTTGTAGAAGGTGATCTCAGAAGAGAGATCCAGCTCAACATCAAGAGACTTAAAGAGATCGGATGCTACCGTGGAATCCGTCACAGAAAAGGACTTCCGGTACGTGGTCAGAAGACAAAGACTAATGCAAGAACATGCAAAGGTCCGAAGAGAACAGTTGCAAATAAGAAAAAGTAGGCCGAAAGCAACTTAATGAAAACGAGCTGAAAGCGAAGTTTGAATTTAGTGCGAGGCCGTTCGCGAATCTTAGCGAATGCAAGCTGACAAGCGAAGCGTGAGCTTAGCTGAGCGAACTACCTTGATAAAGTATTAAAGAAAGTAGGTTAGTTTAAATGGCAAAGAAGGTTGCAAAGAAAGTAACAAAAAAGCGTGTCAAGAAAAACGTTGAACGAGGACAGGCACATATCCAGTCATCTTTTAATAATACGATCGTAACATTAACAGATACACAGGGAAATGCTCTTTCATGGGCAAGTGCAGGCGGCCTGGGATTTAGAGGTTCAAGGAAATCTACTCCATATGCAGCACAGATGGCAGCTGAGACAGCAGCAAAGGCAGCTCTTGTGCATGGACTTAAATCCGTAGATGTATTCGTAAAAGGACCGGGATCAGGAAGAGAGGCGGCAATCCGTGCGCTTCAGGCATGCGGTATTGACGTAGTGAGCATCAAGGACGTAACACCGGTTCCGCACAACGGATGCCGTCCGCCGAAACGCAGAAGAGTCTAATTGCGTATCTGATCACTGACGTACAACGGAAATTAAGAAAAGCGGCGTGATGCCGTTGTGATAAAATTAGGAGGATAGACATGGCAGTAAACAGAGTTCCTGTTCTTAAAAGATGCCGTTCATTAGGCATGGATCCGATTTATCTCGGAATCAATAAGAAATCTAACAGACAGCTGAAGAGATCAAACAGAAAAATGAGCGAGTATGGTCTCCAGCTCCGTGAGAAACAGAAAGCAAAATTCATCTACGGCGTTCTCGAGAAACCGTTCAGAAACTACTTCGAGAAAGCAAAACAGATGGAAGGCATGACAGGTGAGAACCTGATGAGACTTCTTGAGTCCAGACTGGACAATGTAATGTTCCGTATGGGATTTGCAAGAACAAGAAAAGAAGCTAGACAGATCGTTGATCACAAGCATGTACTTGTAAACGGCAAGCAGGTGAACATCCCGTCTTATCTTGTAAAGGCCGGGGACACAATTGAGATCAAAGAGAATAAGAAAGGCTCACAGAGATACAAAGAGATTCTCGAAGTGACAGGCGGAAACATGATTCCGGACTGGCTTGAGGTTGACTCAGAGAATCTGAGAGGAACAGTGAAAGAGCTTCCGGCAAGAGAAGCTATCGATGTTCCGGTAGATGAAATGTTGATCGTCGAGTTATATTCTAAGTAATATCGGCTGCAACAGCGTATCCCCTCAACATTTTAAAACCCATAAGGAGGGTCTGTGTAGTGTTTGATTTTAATAAACCAAATATTGAAATTACGGATGTTTCAGATGATAAAAAATACGGAAGATTTGTCGTAGAGCCGCTTGAGAGAGGTTACGGAACGACACTTGGAAACTCCCTGAGAAGAATCATGCTTTCTTCTCTTCCGGGAGCTGCCATCAGCTCTGTAAAGATTGACGGCGTACTCCACGAGTTCAGTTCCATCCCGGGTGTGAAAGAAGATGTCACAGAGATCATCATGAACCTGAAATCTCTTGCCATCAAAAACACATCTGAGTCAGATGAAGTGAAGACAGCATACATTGAATTCGAAGGCGAGGGCGTTGTCACAGGCGCTGATATCCAGGCGGATTCCGATATCGAGATCGTCAATCCCGATCAGGTCATCGCTACGCTGAGCGGCGGTAAAGACAGCAGACTGTATATGGAACTGACCATTTCAAAGGGCAGAGGATATGTAAGTGCAGATAAGAATAAGACCGAGGACATGCCGATCGGTGTGATCCCGATCGATTCCATCTACACACCGGTTGAGCGTGTAAACCTTACTGTGGAAAATACCCGTGTGGGACAGATCACAGATTATGACAAGCTTACACTGGATGTATGGACAAAAGGCACGATGCTCCCTGACGAGGCAGTCAGCCTTGCGGCGAAAGTGCTGAGTGAGCATCTGAAACTCTTCGTAGATCTTTCTGAGGTTGCCCAGGCAGCGGAAGTCATGATCGAGAAAGAGGATGACGAGAAGGAAAAAGTTCTTGAGATGAGTATCGATGAGCTTGAGCTTTCCGTACGTTCATACAATTGTCTGAAGAGAGCCGGAATCAATACGGTAGAAGAGCTTACAAACAAGACTCCGGAGGATATGATGAAGGTCCGCAACCTTGGACGCAAATCTCTGGAAGAAGTGCTTGCTAAGCTGAAAGAGCTCAATCTGGAGCTCAACCAGGGCGACGAGTAATTCGGAACCGCTCTGTGGGAAATGAGATAAATACCCTGCCGGTAAGACCGAAGCGCGCGGCAGGGGCATTTGATTAATAAGCCCGAAGATGCATAACCAAATGTGAGATTCTAGTTCAGCCATGTATTGACCGGGCGCAGAAACCATGCTCGCATGGTTTTGTGAGCGGGCAGATACATGGGATGAGCGCCTGTTCATGAGCAAAGAGCGGTGGCAGCCGCAGTAAGCACGAAGTGCGGCTTTGCGAATGGCGCGGCTGAACGGAAATTTAGGAGGAAATTTTAAAATGGCAAAGTATAGAAAACTCGGCAGAACATCAGGCCAGAGAAAGGCTCTGATCAGAAATCAGGTAACAGCTCTGTTAAATAACGGAAAGATCGTTACAACAGAGGCAAAGGCAAAAGAGATCCGCAAGGTCGCTGAAGGTCTGATCGCGCTGGCTGTAAAAGAGAAAGACAACTACGATGAGGTTACTGTAAAAGCGAAAGTTGCCCGCAAGGACAAAGACGGCAAGAGAGTAAAAGAAGTAGTTGACGGCAAGAAAGTAACTGTTTACGATGAAGTAGACAAGAAGATCAAGAAGGATCAGCCGAGCAGACTTCACGCAAGACGCGAGATGCTCAAGGTTCTCTGCCCGGTTAAAGAAGTTCCTGCAAAGGCTGCCGGAAAGAAAGCCAACACAAAGAACGTAGATATGGCAGAGAAGCTCTTCTCAGAGATCGCTCCGAAGTACGCTGACCGCAACGGCGGTTATACAAGAATCATCAAGATCGGACAGCGTAAAGGCGATGCTGCTATGGAGGTCCTGATCGAGCTTGTGTAATCATCTGATGATGATCAGTATGATAAAAATATCTGAATAAGAAAAAGAAATTTGCCACCGGGTAAATACAGCGTTGAAACTGTGTCGATAGGTCTTAGAAGATACAGGGTCAGCGCTTTTCTTTTGGCTTGAATATAGAAGGTTCCGCCTGTGCAGGCGGTTAAGAGAAAGAGAGGGTATATTTTATGGAGTGGATTTTTTTGGTTATTGCCGGAGGTCTGGAAGTATTCTGGTCGACATGTATGAAATATTCGGAAGGCTTTACTGATCTGAAGTTTTCCGTACTGACGATCATAGGAATGATCTTCAGTTTTCTGTTTCTGTCCCAGGCGACTAAAAGCCTGCCCCTCGGAACGGCATATGCGGTCTGGACAGGGATCGGAGCACTGGGCGCTGTGATCGTGGGGATCGTACTGTTTAAAGAGCCGGTCACAGCGGCGAGGATCTTCTTTGTGTCGCTGCTGCTGATCGGGATCGTAGGGCTGAAGGCAACGTCAGGGCATTGATAAAAGAGAGATGATTTCGGCTCTTCAGGTTAACATGGATGAAAGAATTGAACGAGTTTGGCTAATACGCACAAATAGCGTTAAAAAAATAACGTTAAAATATTAACAAATGTCAGGTTGACAAATATTTAACGATTCGTTTATACTTAGTCTTGTGGGAACAAACCAGATTGATTCAATTACAGGAGGATTTATCAAAATGGCAGAGAAAGAAAAAGTAGTCGTGCCTGAGATCATCGACAATGTAGAGGCTCTTGAAGCAAAGATGAAAGCAATGCGCGAGGCGCAGAAGATCTTCGCTACATTTACACAGGAGCAGGTTGACAAGATCTTCTATGAGGCAGCTATGGCAGCCAACAAGCAGCGTATCCCGCTGGCAAAGATGGCAGTCGAGGAGACACAGAGAGGTGTCATGGAAGACAAAGTCATCAAGAACCACTACGCAGCAGAGTATATCTACAATGCGTACAAAAACACAAAGACATGCGGCGTGATCGAAGAGGATGCTGCTTACGGAATTAAGAAAGTAGCTGAGCCTATCGGACTTGTTGCAGCGGTTATCCCGACAACAAACCCGACTTCAACAGCAATCTTCAAGACGCTGATCTGTCTGAAAACAAGAAACGCGATCATCATCAGCCCTCATCCGGCAGCAAAAGCATGTACGATCGCGGCCGCAAAGGTCGTTCTCGATGCAGCAGTAAAAGCAGGCGCGCCGGAAGGAATCATCGGCTGGATCGACACTCCGTCACTGGAGCTGACAAATACTGTAATGAGAGATGCTGATATCATTCTCGCAACAGGCGGACCGGGAATGGTTAAGGCTGCTTACTCTTCTGGAAAACCGGCTCTCGGTGTTGGAGCGGGTAATACACCGGTTATCATCGACGATACAGCAGATATCAGAATGGCAGTAAACTCTATCATCCATTCCAAGACATTTGACAATGGTATGATCTGCGCTTCCGAGCAGTCTGTAACTGTTCTGGACAGCGTTTACGACGCGGTAAAGAAAGAATTCGAATACAGAGGATGCTATTTCCTGAAACCGGGCAAAGAGCTTGACGCAGTGCGCAAGACGATCATTATCAACGGCGCTCTGAACAGCAAGATCCCCGGAAAATCTGCATACGAGATCGCTAAGCTTGCAGGCGTTGACGTTCCGGAAAGCACAAAGATCCTGATCGGTGAAGTAGAGTCAGTTGACATCTCCGAAGAATTTGCTCATGAAAAATTATCTCCTGTACTTGCTATGTATAGAGCAAAAACATTTGACGAGGCTCTTGAGAAAGCGGCTCAGCTCGTCGCTGACGGCGGATACGGACATACATCATCCCTGTATGTACATCCGGCAGAGAAAGAGAAGATCCAGAAGCACTACGAGGCAATGAAGACCTGCCGTGTCCTGATCAACACACCGTCCTCACAGGGTGGTATCGGTGACCTTTACAACTTCAAACTTGCTCCGTCACTGACACTCGGATGTGGTTCGTGGGGCGGAAACTCTGTATCAGAGAACGTAGGAGTAAAACATCTTCTGAATGTGAAGACAGTTGCCGAGAGGAGAGAGAATATGCTGTGGTTCAGAACACCTGAGAAGGTATACTTTAAGAAAGGCTGTATGCCGGTAGCTCTGGACGAGCTTGGCACAGTGATGCACAAGAAGAAAGCATTTATCGTAACAGATACATTCCTTTACAAGAACGGATATGCAAAGCCGATCGAGGAGAAGCTCGACGAAATGGGAATCCAGCACACATGCTTCTACGATGTAGCTCCGGACCCGACACTGCAGTGCGCTCAGGAAGGCGTGAAGCAGATGAGATCCTTCGAGCCTGATACAATCATCGCTCTGGGCGGCGGTTCTGCAATGGATGCTGCCAAGATCATGTGGCTCATGTATGAGCATCCGGAGGCAAACTTCGAAGACATGGCTATGGACTTCATGGATATCCGCAAGAGAGTATTCACATTCCCGAAGATGGGCGAGAAGGCTTACTTCGTAGCAATTCCGACATCTTCAGGTACAGGTTCTGAGGTAACTCCGTTCGCGATCATCACAGACGCTGAGACAGGCGTTAAATGGCCGATCGCTGACTACGCTCTGCTTCCGAACATGGCAATCGTTGACGTTGACAATGCTATGACAGCTCCGAAAGGACTGACAAGCGCGTCCGGTATCGACGTTATGACACACGCTATTGAGGCGTATGTATCCATCATGGCAACAGACTACACAGACGGTCTTGCTATGAAGGCTGTAAAGATGGTATTTGACAATCTTCCGTCCGCATATGAGAACGGAGCAAACGATCCGAAGGCTCGTGAAGAGATGCACAATGCTTCATGTATGGCAGGTATGGCATTTGCAAATGCATTCCTCGGCGTGAACCACTCCATGGCTCATAAGCTGGGTGCGTTCCACCATCTGCCGCACGGCGTTGCAAACGCTCTGATCCTTACAGAGGTTATGAGATACAATGCAGCAGAAGTTCCGACAAAGATGGGAACATTCTCACAGTATCAGTATCCGCACGCTCTTCAGAGATACGCAGAGCTCGGACGTTTTGCAGGATGCACAGGAAATACAGATGAAGAAGTATTTGAGAACTTCATCGCAAGACTGGAAGAACTCAAAGACAAGATCGGTATCAAGAAGACGATCAAAGATTACGGCATCGACGAGAAATACTTCCTGGATACTCTGGACGACATGTGCGAGCAGGCATTCAACGACCAGTGTACAGGAGCAAACCCGAGATACCCGCTCATCAAAGAAATCAAAGAGATCTACCTGAAATGCTATTATGGAAAATGATCGCGTAAGCAATCAGCAGTGCGCGTAAAAGGAGAGAGCCTCCGGAATCATGCTTGCATGAATTCCGGAGGCTCTCTCCTTTTACGCATAGGGCGGATGCCCGCGTGCGAGATGGAGCGAAGCGGAATCGAGTGAGCGCACTGCGTAAGGCGGAGAAGGGGCGGATGCCCGCGTGCGAGATGGAGCGAAGCGGAATCGAGCATAGCGCTGCGCAAGAACAAAAGGCCTGTCGGGAGTACCGACTTTGTCCCGATTTTGTGATGTAAAGGAGTGAAATACCAATCATCGGAAAAACATTCCGCCAATCATCGGAAAAACATTCCGCCAATCATCGGAAAAATAGTACGCCAATCGTCGGAAAAATATCACGCCAATCGTCGGAAAAACGTTGTAAAATTTATCGTTTGGGGTATAATATAGACAACGCGAATGGAAACGAGGTGTTCCGAATGAAAAACTACAGAAAAAGAATTGCCGATGATATTCTGATACGGAAATTGGAAGGCAAAGGCGCGGTGCTGATCGAAGGACCGAAATGGTGTGGTAAAACGACGACTGCTGAGCAGGTTGCTGCCAGTATTTTGTATATGGATGACCCGGAAAAGAAGGAACAGAACATTGCCATGTCTGAACTGAATCCCAAACGGCTGCTAAGGGGAGAGACGCCGAGGCTTATCGATGAATGGCAGCTTGCTCCAAAACTCTGGGACGCGATCCGGTTCGAGGTTGACCACCGCGACCAGCTTGGGCAGTTTGTACTCACTGGTTCTGCTGTGCCTGCCGATACCAGGGAAATTACTCATTCCGGCACGGGACGCTTTACCTGGCTGACAATGAGACCTATGAGCCTGTATGAATCGGGAGATTCTACGGGTGATGTCAGTTTGAAAGATCTGTTTTCCGGTGTGTCTGAAATTGACGGGGATTCTGATTTAAGTATCGACCGCCTGGCATTCCTTGTGTGTCGGGGCGGATGGCCTCAGGCGGTGGATATGCGTGATGAAATTGCCTTAGACCAGGCGATGGACTATTATGACGCTGTTGTTCACGCCGACATTAACCGGGCTGATAACGTGCAGAAGAATCCGGAAAGAGTGAAACGGCTCATGCGTTCTTATGCAAGAAATCAGGGCGGCCAGGTCCCTAATACCGTGCTTTCGCAGGATATTGCCGCAAATGATGAAACGCCGATCAGTGAAGAAACAGTTGCATCGTATGTAAATGCCCTGCGGAAAATTTTTGTTGTAGAGGATATGCCTGCCTGGAATCCAAACCTCCGGTCTAAAACTGCGATCCGATCCTCGGATACCCGTTATTATATCGATCCATCTATCGCGGCTGCGGCGTTGGGGATCGGACCGAATGACCTGATAAACGACTTGAAGACTTTCGGATTTCTGTTTGAAACACTCTGCGTCAGAGATCTCCGAGTTTTTGCAGGAGCTCTGAATGGAGAAGTTTACCACTACCGGGACAAGGAAGGCCAGGAGTGTGATGCGGTCGTCCATTTAAGAAATGGCAAATACGGACTTATTGAAATCAAACTCGGAGGTGACAAACTGATCGAGGAGGGAGCCAGAAGCTTGAAATCAATGGAAGCGAAAATTGATACCGATAAGATGAACGCCCCGTCTTTTCTTATGGTTTTGACGGGTATCGGGGATTATGCTTATCGCCGTAAGGATGGAGTATATATAGTGCCTATCGGGTGTTTGAAGAACTGATCCGATAAAAGAAAATATAAACAATGCGGATATGCGCTGTGGAAAAACAACAGTGCAGGTATGGGATGAGAGTAAAAGTGTCTGGACAATACAGACAAGACGGCTCAGCAGGATGTGGACGAGGCAGTCTGTGCGCTGAAAGATGCGATGGATCACCTGGGAACAGCGGCGTATTAAAAGGATGAAATGTTAAAAAAATAACAATAAAAACAGCAGAGAAAAGATAGTTAAAAATTGCACAAAATTTGTCCGGACGGGTTACATTTCTGATTTTTCTGGTGTATAATGTCCACATCGGTAAGAAAAGAAATGCATGAAATGCAGATCAAGGAGGGCATATCTATGAAGCTGGAAGAGAAAAATATTATCGTAAAACGTCCGTATAAGACAGTTTACAGATGTGATGACAGTATTGTAAAGGTATTTGCAGAGACTCATCCGAAGTCGGATGTATTCAATGAAGCGCTGATCACATCGCAGATCGAGGCAACAGGTCTGGATATTCCGAAGGTAAAAGGGGTGACCCAGATCGATGGAAAATGGGCGATCGAGATCGAGTATAAAGATGGCAAGACATTGGAAGAAATGATGAACTCGGATAAGAAAAACCTTGCCAAATACATGGAGGATTTTGTAGACCTTCAGATCCAGGTTCAGAGCAAAACATTCCCGCTCCTGAAGGGGATGAAGGATAAACTTTCCCGCCAGATCAACAGTTTGAAAGAAGTAGATGCCACTACAAGGTATGAGCTGCTGACACGTCTCGAGAGTATGCCGAAGCATAATAAAGTATGCCATGGCGATTTTAATCCGAGTAATGTGATCGTAGGGAAGAACGGGAAAATGACGGTTGTCGACTGGGCTCATGCGACCCAGGGAAATGCCAGCGCGGATGCTGCAATGACGTATCTCCTTTTTGCATTGAAAGACCAGGAGACAGCAGATCTTTATCTGAACATATTCTGTAAGAAGAGTGATACGGCAAGACAGTATGTTCAGCAGTGGCTTCCGATCGTTGCGGCAGCGCAGCTTACAAAAGATAATGAACTTGAAAAAGATTTCCTCATGAAGTGGATCGATGTCATTGATTATCAGTAGAAACGGATAAGGAATATGAAAGAGACACCGGTATGAAAGAAGATCATGCCGGTGTCTCTTTTGTTTTCATAAATCAAATTTTAATCTACCAGCTCGGGAAGAAGAGGTTGCCTCCGATATTAACCCCCGGCCTGTTTGTAGATCCCGCATACAGGAAGAAATAGCAGTCTGCTACCGCGGCCAGCCGTGCGCCGTTGATGGCGTCCTGAGCCACCTGCATGGAAAGGCTTGTAGGACCGGAGTTGATCACATTCTGGAGACGGCCTGTCCAAACTGGCTCGAACTGTCCCTGAGCATAGATGACTCCGCTGATCGAATTGGGAAAACGGGGATCCTCTACACGGTTCATGATGACTGTCGCAACAGCCAGCAGCGAGTCATATTCCTGGTGCGCTTCACATTGGATGATGGCTGCCAAAAGTGTAACATCATCTGCCGTGGCATCGATCGGCCCCCCGTTGATCACAGAGTTGTCATAACCGCCTCCGGAAGAAATCGTCTCCTGCGCAGCCTGTTCAGCCGCGATGCGGGCGGCTTCTTCTGCCTTTGCCTGCTCAAGCCGTGCCTGTACATCTGCCAGGTTGGTAGAAGTTTCTTCTGCTTTGGCCTGAAGCTCGTTCTGCCGTGCGGTGAGATCGGTTTGGATCTCTTTGAGTGAAGCCTGCTGGATCTCCAGAGTCTCTTTCTGGTTTTCAATCTGCTCGTGTACTGACTTCAGATCATCGAGAGCCGTCCTGTCGTATTCGCTGAGGTTCTCAATAAAGTCTGCTTTATTCAGGAAATCCGTCATATTCTCGGCAGAGAAAAGCATCTCAAGAAGTGTTGCATTTCCATGCTCATACATATATTTAATACGGGATTTCATATCTTCATACTGCTGATTTTCATTTTCTTCCGCCTCGGCCAGCGCGTCAGATGTACGCTCGATCTCGCCGTTCATGATCTCAATCTGCATTTCAGCGGTAGAAATTTCTTCGCTCAATGAGAGGATTTCCTCATTGATGCCCTCCAGTTCGCTTTGAAGGTTAGTGCTCTGTCCTTCCAGACTGGATATATCCTCGTCTGCGAAAGAAGGAAAAACTGAAAGTACAATTGCGAGGGAACTGATCAGAACGACTCCTGACTGGACCCAACGTTTTTTGTAGAGTTTCATACCTAAAATTCCTTTCTCAGTGCAATTAATTAAGCTGCCGGAAATCTATTATACTATAAATTGCGTAATTTGGCAAACTCTGATAGAATGGATTTATAATTTGCACATCAGTGCGGTTTTTCGAATGGCGCGGCTGAACTGAATTGACGGCATTCAGAAAGGATAAGGAATGGAACACAGGATAAAAATGATAGGTCTGGATCTGGACGGTACTTTGCTTACTGACCGAAAAGAGATCACGCCCCGTACGAGGAATGTGATCAGCCGGGCAATAGCAGAGGGTATAGTTGTCCTTGTTGCGACAGGCAGACCGTGGATGGGAGTCCCGGAAGAACTAAGAGAGTTCCCGGGAATGCGATATGCTCTCACATCTAATGGCGCGAGGATCCTCGACGTGCAGGAAAATATAATCCTGGAGGAGCATCTTCTCCCTCCGGATTCCGCAAAAAAGGCATTGGAAATCTGCGGGAAATATGATACTCTTCAAGAGATTTATTTCGACGGGCAGGGATATGCGCCGGCGGATAAGATGGCGAAGGTAGAATGCTACCACAAGAATCCGAATATGTGGGACTATATGAGAAAAACCCGGATCCCCGTAGACGATATCTTTGAACTTCTGGAGCGGGAGAACAGAGGACTTGACAAGGTGCAGGCGCTTTTTGCGGATATGGAAGAGCGCCGGGCGGCATGGAAAGAACTGGAGGCAGAACCTGACCTGGAGCTTGTGGGATCGCTGAAATATAATATAGAAATAAACGCGGCAGGCGTCAATAAGGGGACAGGGCTCGTGAACCTTGGCAGGCTGCTCGGTATCAGGCGTGAAGAGATCATGGCATGCGGAGATGGCGATAATGATACAGTTATGCTCCGTGAAGCGGGATTTGGCGTCGCCATGGGAAATGCAGAGGAGCAGGTGAAAGAGGCTGCAGATTATATCACGCTGACCAATGAAGAGGAAGGCGTGGCGGAAGCAATCGAAAAATTTGTGCTCAGAGGAGGAAAAGGAGTATGTTAGAGATATTAAAGTCGATCATATTCGGTATTGTGGAGGGGATCACAGAGTGGCTGCCGATCAGCAGTACCGGACATCTGATCCTTTTGAACGAATTTCTGAAACTGGAACAGGGGGATGCGTTTTTTGAAATGTTCCAGGTAGTGATCCAGCTTGGCGCGATCCTGGCAGTAGTTGTGATATATTTCCACAAATTGAACCCGTTTTCACCGAAGAAAACGCAAAAACAGAAAATGATGACCTGGCAGATCTGGATCAAGGTGCTGATCGGATCTGTGCCGGCAGCTGTTGTAGGGCTCCTGCTTGACGACTGGATCGATGAGAAGCTGTACCATTGGTATGTGGTGGCTGCGATGCTGATTATTTACGGTGTTCTCTTTATTATCGTGGAAAACTATCAGAAAGGGAAGGATCCGAAAGTGACCAGGCTTTCCCAGCTGACGGTCCCGATGCTCCTTATTATCGGAGTGTTCCAGATGCTTGCCATGATACCCGGAACATCCCGTTCAGGCGCAACGATAGTAGGGGCGCTCATGCTGGGAGTCTCCAGAGGCGTGGCGGCAGAGTTCACCTTTTTCCTCGCCATACCGGTCATGTTCGGGGCGAGCGCATTGAAACTGTTGAAATTCGGTTTTAATTTTACCGGCATGCAGGCGGCGATCCTTATTGTCGGGATGGCGGTTTCCTTTATCGTGTCGGTCATCGCGATCAAGTTCCTGTTGAAATATATCAAGAATCACGACTTTAAAGTATTCGGATATTACAGGATCGTGCTCGGTGTGATCGTGTTCCTGTATTTTGGGATAACAACGATGCTCTCATGAAATGAATTTTACATATGAAATATGAATAGTTGCGGATACTGATTGCATAAAAGATCGAAATATACTTGTTTTTTATGAAAAGTATGTTAAAATATGAAATTAGTCTGTATGATTATGCAGAAAGAGAATTTAATGGAGGAATGGAATGATGAAGAAGTTATTAGCAGCAGCTTTATGTGCGGTTCTGGCTGTGGGCGTGCTCGCAGGATGCGGGAGCAACGGCAGCAGTGATGAGGGTGACAGCAAAAAGACAGCCAAGGTTATTGACGTTGACCTGACCAGTGAAGAATATGCATTCGGCGTTGACAAGACACAGCCGGAACTTCTGGAGCAGGTAAATACATTTATTAATAAGATCAAAGAAGACGGGACTCTGGATGAGATCTGCGATAAGTATTTCGGAGGCGGAGAGCCGACACCGGTTGAGTCTGCAGCCCTTGATGAGTCAAAGGATCAGCTGGTTGTAGCTACAAACGCGGCATTTGAGCCGTTCGAGTATATGCAGGGAGATTCCTATGTGGGAATTGATATGGAGATCGCTGCACTGCTCGCAGATGAGCTCGGAAAAGAACTTGTGATCCAGAACATGGATTTTGATGCTGTCTGCCTTTCTGTAGGACAGCAGAAATGTGATATCGCAATGGCAGGGCTTACTGTCAGCGAAGAGAGAAAAGAATATGTGACATTCTCTGATACATATTATCAGGCGTCACAGAGACTGATCGTGCCGAGTGATAACACAGATTTTGATGATATGACAGACGCTGACTCTATCGCGGCAGCGCTTGCAGAGCTGGATTCTTCCGTAAAGATCGGATGCCAGCAGGGTACGACAGGAAACAGCTATATCGAGGGAAGTGAAGACCTGGGATTCCCGGGACTTGAGGTTACATGCCAGTCGTACAAGAGCGGATCCCTCGCAGTGCAGGATATGCTTAACGGCAACATTGATTTTGTGATCATTGATGCGGCTCCGGCGGCAGCGATCACAGAAGCGATCAATGAGATGCAGTAATCTGCCGGGCTTGAGGTTCAGCCGGACAGAAGATGTGAGGATAACAGAATACGGAATACAGGACTGAAATGAGAAGGGAAATACAGGCATCAATGGCGTTCTGTCATAGGTGCATGCGTTTTCCTTCTTTTAAGAAGGGAAGGCAATGGGAAATTTTAGTCAGAAGATAGATAAGTTTATAGAGATATTCATAGATCAGAACGGCTATACCAGAGTTGTTGAAGGTCTGCAGAATACGCTTCTTATCGCGGTGTGCGGCCTGATCATCGGTATCCTGATCGGTACGATCATCGCGACGGTGCGCGTTCTGCCGAAGTACAAGGTGCTTCCGAGAGTGCTCAACGGGATCTGCAGCTTTTATGTGGCGCTGTTCCGGGGGACGCCCATGGTGGTACAGCTCCTTGTATTTTACTATGTCCTCCTGCCGATCATCGGCTGGAATATCAGCGGCGTGCAGGTGGCTATGCTTGTGTTCGGATTAAACAGCGGCGCGTACATATCTGAGATCATGAGGAGCGGCATCCAGTCCGTAGATCCGGGACAGATGGAAGCAGGGCGTGCCGTGGGCCTGAGTTTTGGCGCCAGCATGACGAAGATCGTCATCCCGCAGGCAGTGAAAAACATCCTTCCCACGCTGGGAAATGAGTTCATCGCCCTGATCAAAGAGACCTCAGTCGTAAGCTTTGTAGGCGCGGCGGACCTTTATGTGGCATTTAACTATATCGGAACGAACAACTATGAGTTCATGGTTCCGTACCTGGTGATGGCGCTTATCTACATTGCCATCGTACTTGTGATCACACTGCTGATCAAATTACTGGAAAGGAGCCTGAAGAAGAGTGATAGACGTAATTAATCTTAGGAAAAGTTTCGGTGATCTTGAAATTTTAAAAGGTATTAATATCACTATCAATAAAGGTGATATCGTCGCTGTGCTCGGACCTTCCGGCTCGGGTAAGAGTACATTTCTCCGGTGCCTGAACTGCATGGAGGATCCTACATCGGGAAGCATTATCTTCAAGGGTGTTGATATAGCAGATATGAAGGTGGATATCAACCTTCACCGCCGGCATATGGGGATGGTGTTTCAGCATTTTAATCTGTTTAATAATAAGACAGTGCTTCAGAATGTCATGATGGCGCCGGCATATTTGAAATGTCAGGATCTGAAAAAGGCAAAGCGCAAAAACAGGATGATCCGCCTGAAAAATACATTCCGCAGCAATAAGGAAGAGCTGATCCCGATTACGGAAACAAAGGAGCAGATCAAGGCCGAGGCGAAACAGCAGGCGCTGGATCTGCTGAAGAGGATCGGTCTGGATGATAAGGCGGACGTTTACCCGTCCACGCTGTCCGGCGGGCAGAAACAGAGGGTGGCGATCATCCGCTCGCTGGCGATGAACCCGGATGTGATCCTTTTTGACGAGCCGACTTCAGCGCTGGATCCGGAAATGGTAGGGGAGGTGCTGGATCTGATGAAGAAACTGGCTCGTGAAGGCATGACCATGGTCGTGGTAACGCATGAGATGGGATTTGCCAGAGAAGTGGCTTCGAGAGTTATCTTCATGGATGACGGACAGATCCGCGAGGAAGCGCCTCCGGATGAGTTTTTCAACAATCCGAAGGATGAGAGACTGAAAGAATTCCTCTCTAAAATACTGTAAGACTGTATAAGTATAAGGCAAAGTGTAGAATGAAATATGAGAGAATAAGCAGGGCGCTCTTTTTGGAGCGCCCGAACCGTTTTATTGCATATGCGGAATTAAATGGAAAAAAAGAAACGATACATGTAAAGAATACCGGGCGCTGCGCTGAGCTCCTGCGCCCGGGCGCGGTGATCTATGTGCAGGAGAGCGGCAATCCCGCGAGAAAGACAAAATGGGATCTGATCGCAGTGGAAAAAGGAGACCTGCTTATAAACATGGATTCCCAGATCCCGAACCGGGTCGTGCAGGAATGGATCGAGGCGGGAAATCTTTTCCCGGACGTGTCTCTTGTACGCCCGGAGACCACTTACGGGAATTCCAGGTTTGACCTGTATGTTGAAGCCGGGGAGAAAAAGATATTCATTGAAGTGAAAGGCGTAACGCTTGAAGATAACGGAGTGTGCCGCTTTCCTGACGCTCCCAGCGACCGTGCGGTAAAGCATCTTGAGGAGCTGGTGCGGGCAAAAAAGGAAGGGTATGATACGTATGTTTTCTTTGTGATCCAAATGAAAGGGGCCGCGTATTTCACGCCCAATACAGATACGCATCCCGCGTTTGCGGAAACCCTGAAGAAAGCGAAAGCGGCGGGAGTGAAGGTGCTTGCCTATGACTGCAGCGTAACGCCGGACAGTATCCGGATCGCAGATCCTGTGGACACAGTGCTTTACAGCCCCCGCATGAAGGAGGCGGTACAGCCTCTGGTTGACTGGTTTCGAGAGAACAAGCGGGATCTGCCGTGGAGAAAGAGGATGGATGCATACCGGGTTTGGATATCGGAGATCATGCTGCAGCAGACCCGGGTGGAGGCGGTGAAGCCTTATTACGAGCGTTTTTTGAAGGAACTGCCTGATGTGAAGGCGCTTGCGGAAGTGCCGGAAGACCGGCTGCTTAAGCTGTGGGAAGGGCTGGGGTATTACAACCGCGCCCGGAATCTGAAGGAAGCGGCATGCCAGATCATGGAGAAATATGATGGACGGTTCCCGGAAACATATGAGGAGATACGCGGGTTGAAAGGTGTTGGGAATTATACGGCAGGAGCTATAAGCTCGTTTGTGTATAATATCCCGAAGCCGGCAGTGGATGGGAATGTACTCCGTGTGGTGTCGCGGATAACCGCGGATGACGGCGATATCACTAAAGCGTCAGTGAAAGCAAAGATAGAAAATGAGGTGGAGGAAGTGATCCCGGCGGAAGCGGCGGGGGACTTCAATCAGAGTCTGATCGAGCTGGGAGCCATTATATGTGTCCCCAATGGCGAACCGAGATGCGGGATATGTCCCGTGAAAGAGATCTGCCTTGCTCATATGGAAGGCAGGGAAACAGAGTTCCCGGTAAAAAAGAAAAAGAAGGAACGCAGGATCGAAAAACGAACAGTTCTGGTATTCAGAGATAATGAGAAGACTGCGGTGAGGAAGAGAGCCGGCAGCGGACTTCTGGCGGGATTATATGAATTCCCGGGGAAAGAAGGACATCTGAAACAGGAGGAAGTGATCGAATATGCAAAGGAACTCGGTCTGATGCCGGTCCGTGTAAAAAAGCTGGGACCAGCCAGACATATTTTCAGCCATGTGGAATGGCATATGGTGGGATATGAGGTTATTGTAGACGAGCTTGAAAAAAATATGAAAGATTCCGGAAAAAAGCGGGGGCAGGATAAGGGAAAAAGCGCGCCCGGTGAAATCCTTTTTGCCGGACTGAGCGAGTTAAAAGAACATTATCCTATGCCTTCTGCCTTTGAGGCGTATATGCCGGAAGTATAGTCCATGATACAAAGAGCGGGAACTGCGGTTTGAAGAAAGCAGAGCTCGCTCTGTTTTCTTGAAACATGATGAGATACATGGTATAATGATGGCACATTCTTGCGATACGGGCCGTTACAGCGGTCTGCCCCGTTTGGCGCAAATTATACCCAGGAGAGTAACTATAATTATGAATGAGAAAGAACAGATATCCAGACAGCAGCAGAAGTCAAGGGAAACAAAGGAAAAGATTTTTCAGGCGGCGAAGCGTATCCTTCAGAAAAGCGGGTACGAAGCTCTGTCCATTAAAAACATATGTGAGGAAGCAGGCGTATCAAACGGCAGTTTTTACCATCATTTCAAGACAAAAGATGATCTGTTGTCTTATTATATTGAGGATCAGCCGAAGATAGACCCCGACCGTCTTGAGCTCCCGAAAGATGTCTCCGGAGTAAAGGAAGGGATTATCCAGGTGTATCTGAACTATGTGAAATACTGCCGTGAGCTCGGGGTGGAATTTATGGCAGAGTATTATGATACGAAAAACCAGGCGCTCAATGCCGCCATCCGTGCCGAGCGTCCGTATCCGATCCTGACCGTGCAGGCTTATGTGGAAAAAGCCGTTGAGGCAGGGATCGTTAAGCTGCATGAAGAGATAGAAGAATTTACAACAGATATCCGGATGATCGTGATCGGCAACGTCTTTGAGTGGTGTGTAAAGCACGGGGAAGCGGATTTTGAAGGCAATATGAGTCGCTCGCTCGGCAGATACCTTGACGCGGTGCTCTTTCCGGCTGACACAGACGGAGATACAGCCGGTGTATAAAAAGGAGAAAGATCTGTAAAAAGAAGAAGTACAGGGGATAAAACCATGGGAAGGGAATATGATTTTATAGTAAACCCCAAATCCCGTTCCGGGCTGGGGGAGATGACCTGGAAGATGCTTGAGCCCGAACTGAAAAAAAGACGGATCGGTTATACTGTACATATGACAGAAAAGAGGAAAAATGCAGAGAAGATAGCAGAAATGCTGACCGCAGACGGAGAACCTCATACTTTGGTTGTTCTTGGAGGAGACGGATCTTTGAATGAGGTGATCAACGGGATACGGGAACCGGATAAGATTACATTAGGCTATATCCCGATCGGATCAAGCAATGATTTTGCCTGGGGGCTTGGCATACCGAACGACCCTCTTACCGCCCTTGAGACAGTGCTCCGGGCGGAAAAGCTCATTCGGATGGATGTAGGCGTCCTTTCGGACGGCGCGCGCAGGAGACTCTTCCTTGTGAGCGCGGGGATCGGCTTTGATGCGGCTGTCTGCCATGAGGTCTGCGTTTCCAGATGGAAAGTTATTTTGAATAAACTCGGGCTGGGGAAATTAAGTTATGCGGTTGTGGCGCTGGACCGTCTGGTCAAGGATCGGCCTGCGCATATGTCCCTTATCCTGGAAGACGGCAGCAGGAGAGAATTTCCGAAAACATATTTTGCCGCGTTTATGAATCTTCCGTACGAAGGAGGCGGGTTTAAGTTCTGTCCGGATGCATCCTCAGAAGATGGAATGCTGGACGTGATAATAGTGAACGGACTGTCTGTGCTGAAGATCCTGTTTCTCCTGCCGCTGGCGTTCGGAGGGAAGCATGTCGGATTTAAAGGGATCACGATCCTGAGATGCCGAAAAGTCCGGGCAGAGGCAGAACTGCCGCTGCCGCTTCATACAGATGGGGAACCGGGGTTCCCCCGAAGGGCCATTGAAGCGGAAATCACAGGATCAAAGTTGAATGTGATCGCCGGGTAGAGTGATGTCAGAAACGAAAGATTTAATAAAGGTTTTGTGAACGAGGTTGTTGTCCATAATAAATCGTGCTATAATCGATGCGAATTAGGCGGATAGTTAAAAAGGGGCGTCATATTATGAAACGGAAAAACAGGTTCACTGCGTGGATAAGCAAATATAGACATGCATGGGTGTTTCTATATATTCTGGTGTATCTGCCCTGGTTTTTCTTATTGGAGAGGCATGTCACCACGCATTATCATGTGATCCAGACAAAACTGGATGAATGGATACCGTTCAATGAGTTTTTTATCATACCTTATTTGATGTGGTTCGCTTTTATCGCGGCGGCATTTTTGTACTTCTTTTTTAAAGATGTCCCGGGATTTTATAAAATGGCGAAATTTATGTTTACTGGAATGACTGTATTCCTGATCATATCAACGATCTTTCCCAATGGTCAGGATCTGAGACCGGCTGTGTTTGCCAGGGATAACATTTTTGTGGATATGGTGAGAGTGCTCTACAGGGCGGATACCTGTACGAATGTGTTCCCGAGCCTGCATGTATTTAATTCGCTGGGAGTATGCATAGCAGTCCATGAGAGCAGGGAACTTAAGAAGCATCCCTGTGTCTGCTGGGGGGCTTATGTGCTGGCGGGGCTTATCATCCTGGCGACTATGTTTTTAAAACAGCATTCAATACTGGATGTGATCGGAGCCGGCGTGATGGCATGCGTGCTCTACCAGTTTGTGTATGCTGCAGAGAAGAAAAAAGAGCCTCGGTTTGCGAAGCAGAAGAGAGCGCTCCTGCAGAATAAATAAGGAATATGTTTTTGAGGAGGAATAGAGAGATGAAGAAGATCATGCTTACCGGAGACCGTCCGACAGGAAGGCTCCATGTCGGGCATTATGTGGGTTCTTTGAGAAGGAGAGTAGAGCTCCAGAATACGGGAGATTTTGATGACATTTTTATTATGATCGCAGACGCGCAGGCATTGACAGACAATGCGGATAATCCGGAGAAGGTGCGCCAGAATATTATTGAAGTGGCGCTTGATTATCTCGCGTGCGGGCTGGATCCGGAGAAGTCCACACTGTTTATCCAGTCGCAGGTGCCTGAGCTGTGCGAACTGTCATTCTATTACATGAATCTTGTTACAGTGTCAAGACTTCAGCGCAACCCAACGGTTAAGTCTGAGATCCAGATGAGAAATTTTGAAGCCAGTATTCCGGTTGGATTCTTTACCTATCCGATCAGCCAGGCCGCTGATATTACTGCATTTAAAGCGACGGTAGTACCGGTGGGAGAGGATCAGATGCCTATGCTGGAGCAGACGAAGGAAATCGTGCACAAATTCAACTCCGTATATGGAGAAACCCTTGTGGAGCCGAAGATACTGCTTCCGGATAATGAGGCGTGCATGCGTCTGCCGGGGATTGATGGAAAGGCAAAGATGAGTAAATCTCTTGGAAATTGCATTTATCTCTCAGAAGAACCGGAGGATATTAAGAAAAAGGTCTTCAGTATGTTTACTGACCCGAACCATATCCGGATTGAAGATCCGGGCAGTCTGGAAGGAAATACAGTATTTACCTATCTGGATGCATTCTGCAGACCGGAGTACTTCCCGGAATTCCTGCCGGAATATAAGGATCTGGATGAGCTGAAAGCCCACTATAAGAGGGGCGGTCTGGGAGACATGAAGGTAAAACGATTCCTGAACAATGTCCTCCAGGCAGAGCTGGAGCCTATAAGGACCAGGCGAAAAGAGCTCCAGAAGGATATTCCTGCGGTGTATGAGATCCTCAGAAAAGGCAGTGAGAAAGCAGAAAAAATGGCTGCTCAGACGCTGAAGGAAGTAAAGGCGGCGATGAAGATCGACTATTTTGCCGATGAGGAGCTGATCCGGATGCAGGCGGAGAGATTTGCAGAAGAGTAGGATAAAGCGGATATACAGAACAGGAGCAGAAGAGTCAGAATACAGAAGACTGCTGTCCAAAGCTGGGAAGATCAGCGGGACAGTGGTCTTTTTTTATGGATTTGCAAATTGCATAAAAAATCAATGTTAAGTATATAGAATTTGATAGAAAATAGGGTAAAATGACGAAAATTAGAGCTGTGGAGAGAAAAAGGTCCTAAATTTATCAGAAAAATGATAAAATCAAAATAATAGGGGCAGTTTGGCTTTTTCTGATAGAAGAAGACATATCCTTTGTTAATGAAAAGAGGAGGAAAGACAGTGAAAAAGAGTAAAGGAAAATATCCAAAGCGGATGAAATTCCGCAGGCTGACCGCAGTCTTCATGGCGGCTGCCGTAGTTTTGTCGGGAATGGCGCTCCCTTCAAAAACAGCAGAAGCGGCAGAAACGGAGTATGAGATCTATCCGTCTCCGCATGTTATGGAATATACGGAAGGCAGCTATATCATCAATACGACCGCAGACGTCAATGTAGTCTATGAAAGCGGGATTGATGAGGCGACCAGAGCGCGTCTGAATGAAGTGCTTGAGCTGAAGAGCGATATTACATACAGCGAGTCAGACGAGATCGTGGAAGGAGCGACAAATATTCTTGTCGGTATCGACGGATCACGCGAATATGTCGATACTTATGCAGATAAGAATATTACGGTATCGACGGAGTCTCTGTTCGATGAGCTGGACTCCTATGTACTGGAGAGCGATGACGGAGTGATCACAGTTCTCGGCGCGGATACAGACGCCAGCTTCTATGGGCTGACAACGCTGTACCACATCATCAAGCAGATGGACAGCTATACGATCCACAACTTCCATATTGAAGACTGGGCTGATGTTGCGAGCCGCGGTTTCATCGAGGGATATTACGGAAATCCATGGTCAACAGAAGACCGTATGAACCTGATGACATGGGGCGGATATTATAAGCTGAATTCGTATTTCTATGCGCCGAAGAATGACCCGAAGCATAACTCCAGCTGGAGAGAGCTCTATACGGACGAAGAGATCGAAACACTGATCAAGCCGCTTGCCGATGCAGGAAATGCATCAAAGTGCCGGTTTGTGTATGCGCTTCATCCGTTTATGAACAGCCCCATCAGCTTTGCATCTGAGGCGGCATACCAGGAAGACCTTGAGATTTTGCAGGCGAAGTTCGAGCAGGTGATCAACGCCGGTGTGCGGCAGATCGCGATCCTTGCCGATGACGCGGCAAACTATAATAATACAGGAAACCTGGGCGGAAATAACTATGCAAGACTTCTGAATGACATGACAACATGGCTGTCAGAGATGAAAGAGACATATCCGGATCTGAAGATGACTCTTCCGTTCTGTACGGTAGAGTACTATGGCAACGGAGAATCCTATTACAGCGGTTTTCCGGAGAATGTACAGATCGTAATGACCGGAGGCAGGATCTGGGGAGAAGTAAGCGACAGTTTTACATCAACATTTACAAATAATGCGGGCCGCGGACCTTATATGTGGGTGAACTGGCCGTGTACCGATAATTCCAAAAACCATCTGATCATGGGCGGATATTCTACGTTCCTTCATCCGGGAGTGGATCCGGACAAGATCCAGGGTATTGTGCTGAATCCGATGCAGCAGTCCGAACCGAGCAAGGCAGCGATCTTTGGGAATGCATGCTATTCATGGAACATATGGGACAGCACTGACGAGGCAGACCAGGCTTGGAATGACTCTTTCAAATATGTGGACCACAATTCTGCGGTCGAGACAGATGCTTCCAATGCGCTCAGGGAATTGTCCAAGCATATGATCAACCAGAATATGGACAGCAGAGTGACAGCTCTTCAGGAATCCGTTGAGCTTGCGCCTCTGCTCACAGATTTTAAGGACAAGCTCAATACAAATACAGTGACCGAAGAAAATGTGGATGCACTGATCGCAGAGTTTGAAGTGCTTCAGGAGGCGGCGGATGTATATGAAGCGCAGGCAGGGGATACGAAGGTCAGAGACCAGATCATTTACTGGCTGGACTGCTGGGATGATACTACAGACGCTGCCATCGCTTACCTGAACGGCGTCAAGGCAGTGATCAACAATGATACGACGGCGATCCTTCAGTATAATACAGAAGGAAAGACAGCTTTTGATAATTCCAAGACGCATGCGCTCTGGTATCTGGACCACTATGAGTATGCAGAGGTCGGAGTCCAGCATATCGTGCCGTTTATTGAGGCGGCAGCGGATTATGTCTCCAAATATGCTGAGACAGCAATGAATCCGGATGCGGTTATACGGTCGTTTGTTACGAATAGGAAAGATACCCCGGTAAACGGAACGGATGTGGTTTTCGATGGGGATGATTCTACTTTTGCAAGCTACCGTTCACCGAATTATCTCTATAAGGATGATTATGTTGGCGTGCTTTATAACAGACCGATTGAAATTAACAGTTTCCGTTTCCGACTTGGAAATGAGAAAAACCATTTTTATTATTCTAAGTTCCAGTACACGACAGACGGTGAAACGTGGAAAGATATGGAATTCACCGGCAGGGATAATGAATTTAATGTCGGATACGGACAGTGGTTTGATGTTACAGTCGACAAAGAGATGCTGCCGGCAGATTTTCAGGCAATGGGAATCCGGCTGATTGCCACAGCGGATAATCCGAACGATGCATATCTAAATGTATATGAGATTCAGGTGAATCAGCAGGAGGAGCAGGAGCCGGAAGGACAGGAGCGTCTGACAGGTACAGTTACATATAACGGTATTTCCGTAAGAAATGACGTTTCTGAGTCAAAATACTTTGACGGCGACAACACGACAGAGGTACATCTCGCAAAAGGACCTTACGAAGATCCGAACCGAGAAACTATTGCGGCAGGATCAACGATTACCGTTACTTTTGACGAGCCTAAGGCAGTAGGATCTTTCAGGCTGGTACAGGGAGCATCGGCAGCTGCAGATGTATTCAGCAACGCAGATGTAGAGTATCAGATTGATGGCTCAGAAGACTGGGTGAAAGCTGGAACGCTTACAAACGCAGGAGATCAGACAGTTGATTTCGGCAGCGTTTCCAATGTGAAGGCAGTGCGTATCCTTAACCAGACAGCTACTGCCGGATGGGTAAGGATCGCTGAGATCGAGATTCTGGCTCCGGAGAGCGGGACTGTAACACCGATCCAGTACAATGTGATCCGTACTGACAGATGGACCGTACATCAGAGCGCTGAGGCAAATCTCTATGACGGCAATGATGATACTTTTGTATGGTATGATCCGGACGGAAGCGGAAACAGCACAGGTGATGACTTCCTGGAGGATGATTTCATCGGATATGATTTTGGAAAGGTAGCAGATCTTGAGAGTGCGCACATTGTAGTGGGGCATGGAGACAGTAGTGATAAGCTGGTGAACTATGCGGTCGAGACATCAGTTGACGGCTTGTACTGGACTCCGGTAAGCGGATATGAAAATTATACCGGAGCAGCTTCGGGCAAGGATACGCTGGATATCGATCTTACAGGCACAAGCGCGCAGTATATCCGTATCCGGAACCTGACACAGCAGGGAAGCTGGGGCAAGTTCTCCGAGTTTACTGTTGAAGAAAAGATCGGCGGAAGCACAGAAAATCTGTATACGAATATCGACACGAATATTACGGCTGCAATAGACGAAGGAATCGTTTCTCTCTCAGGAGGAACTGTAACGCTGAATACAGATGACTATATCGGCGTTAAACTTGACAACATCAAGTCAGTGACCGGGGTGGCCACATCTCAGCTGCCTGAGAACACTGTACTTGAGACATCCATGAACGCAGTTGAGTGGACTGCATACGAAGGTGGAGATCCAATTGATGCAAGATATATCCGTGTGCGGAGCACGGCAGACAGCACTGAAGTGAATCTGACACAGTTTGATGTCAATTATGAATTTGTCGGAGAAAAGTCTGTGGACAGTGATTTCGGGATGGCTCAGACAACAAATGATATGAGAGTATCCGGCACGGTCGGAAATGTATTTGACGGAGAGCTGACTACGATCGGAATGATCAATGGAGCCCAGGAAGAAGGAAAGCATATTACATTTGACCTTGGTCAGGTAGTTCATTTCTCATCATTACGTTACTATATTGTGGAGACGCAGCTCAACTATCTGAGGAATTCTGTTTTCGAAGTATCTGTGGATGGAGATAAGTGGACAGAGGTCCTTCATGTAGGACGGGTCACAGAAAACGTGTGGGATGACACGACTGCGAAAGACATGCAGGATATCACCCTGAAACATGATGACATGAATCCGGGGTATATGTATGCAGAGGCGACAGGTCTGGATGTGGATGGAAGATATATCCGCGTGACTCCGGTGGAGACATATTCACACAGATGGGTTGGATTCAGTGAGATCCAGATCAACGGGGGAGCATATATTTCTCCGGAGGCAAACAGAGATGTCATTGCTGACGATGTGGAAGAGCAGGGCAAGATCCCGTCCAACATGCTGGACGGAGATTACAGCACGACCTATAAGTCATCATCAGCAAACAGCTCATTTACATATCGGCTTTCCGAGCCGGAAGGAGTGGCATCGATCAGGCTGATCCAGCTCGGTCAGGTATCCGGGGCAGAGGTGACTGCAGAGTACATTGGTGAAGATGGCGGCGAAAGCCTTGGGAAATTGAACCAGGCGATCAATGAGTTCATCATTCCGGAAGGAAAAACCCTGAAAAGCATTACCGTAACATGGAAAGACGTGATCCCGGAGATCGCTGAGATAGCAGCATCCACGGAAAGAGGAGGTGCTGTCGATAAAGAAGCGCTTGGCAAAGCCCTGGAGCAGACTGCGGATGAGGCATGGACAACAGACAGCAAAGAGGCTTATCAGGCAGCGTGGGATGTGGCGAAAGAGGTATATGACAATGCGAATGCAAGCCAGACAGTGGTTGATTCTGCACTTGGTTCTCTTCAGTCCGCCTACAACAATGCTGAAATGAAGGCTGCAAATATCGAAGAACTTCAGGCGCTTGTGTCTGGAAAAGTAAGTAACGATAATGTAATCTATACAAGTGTTACATATGCGGCTTATGAGTCGGCGGTGAATAAGCTTGCAGCTGCTCTTGAGAATGCGGATAATCTGTCACAGGAAGAAGCAGACGGGCTGAATGCGGATGTTGAAAGCGCGCAGGCGGCTCTGGAGTATTCGACAAGGAACAGAGAGCTGGCTGAGCTGGAAACACTGAAATATGCGGCTGTTGTCGGCGAGAATTATACAACAGCAAGTTATAAGGCTCTTACAGATGCGAAGAATGCGATCGATACTCTGGCCGCACAGGATAAAGCAGCTGAGGCAGCAGGCGGCGAGCGCGTGAATCCGCAGGCATTCATAGATGCAAGGACCGCATTTCAGACCGCAATGGACGGGCTGGTAAATGTGACCGCTCTGAAGGCTGCGATCAGCACATATGAAAGCCTGGCGGAAGATAAGGATCTGTATACGTCAGAGAGCTGGACAGCTTATGAAAATGCAGTAAATGCCGGAAAGGCACTTCTTGAAGCCGGCACACAGCAGCAGGCAGATGAAGCTCTTGCGGCTATCAATGCGGCGAACAAAGAGCTTGTGCTGAAGGGGGACATTACAGTCCAGGATATGATTGATGCGGCGGAAGCGATCCTGAACGCAGAAGGAAGCGCAGATAAGTATACAACAGATTCTTATACAGCTCTTGCGGATATCACAGCGGAAGCAAAAGAGAATCCGGATGACGAAAGCTGCATCGAGAAGATTCAGTCAGCGATCGACGGATTAGTCAATGTGGAAGCGCTGAAGGCCCAGATCGCGGCAGCTCAGAATGTGGATAAAGATGTGTATACAACATCATCCTGCAAGGCGCTGGCAGATCTGCTCGGACAGACGGATACGCTCCTGAAATCCGGAAGTAAAGAAGATGTGGATACAATGACAAAGGCGATCGACAATGCGATCCGCGCGCTTGAACCTCGCGCCGCAGGTGTGGACGATTACCGTGACAGCATTATCCTGAAACCGGAGAAGGGTTACACCGCAGATTCTTATAAGGCATACAAAGAAGCCTATGAAGCGTTGATGAATGCGGATGCATCCGACTTAAGCGCTGAAGAATTTGCACAGCTTAAGGCTGACTTCGAGAGAGCGGAACTTGCTTTGAAGACGGTTTCTGCAGATAAGCCGGCTGAAGGAGACAAGGATAAAGGAAATACGGCAGTCGCTACAGGAGACCAGGCGAGCGCAGCGCCGATCGTCATCGTGCTGATTCTCTGCGCGGCTGTGATCGCGGCAGTGGTCATTATCAGGAAGAAACGCAAATAAAAAACCTGTAAAACCGGATAGAAAAGAGGCTTAAAGCCGAAAATACCGGATAAGATAACAGGGGCTCAAAAAGGATGCCGGCAGCAATGGTCTGCCGGCGTCCCTTTTTATATCGAGGCTTTTTAAGCGGCTGAAAGAAGTTCCTGTTGAATCAAAAAAAGACATCTCCATAACAGAGATGTCTTTCCTACGTGCGATAGAAGATTCGAACTCCCGACCTTCTGGTCCGTAGCCAGACGCTCTATCCAGCTGAGCTAATCGCACATGATAACATGCTGTCTTGTTCACAGCAAAAATAATTATATATGAGAATGCTGGAAGTGTCAAGAGTTTTTTTGGAATATTTTAAGCATATCCTTGGGAAGCTCTGCGGTAAATCTCATATCCTTTCCTGTAATCGGATGGCGGAATGACAGGCTGTGCGAATGCAGCGCCTGACGCCGGATATACTGCATATCAGGATTGTACAGATAGTCTCCGACAAGAGGGAAGCCCAGATATTTCATATGGACACGGATCTGGTGGGTGCGTCCGGTCTCCAGGACGAGGGAGACGAGGCTGTGTCCGTTTTTCTCTTCCACAACGCGGTAATGGGTTACAGCCCGTTCGCCCTGATCGAAATCGATCTTACGCTCGATGAGGGAGCTGCCAGTCCTGCCAATGGGAGCGTCTATCGTGCCGGAAGCCGGAGTGACATGGCCGCGGACAACAGCAAGGTATTCCCGGCGGATTTCATGGCGCGCGGTCATTGCGGACAGGATACTGGAGCTTACCATGTGTTTTGCGATTATGGTGAGCCCGGATGTATCGCGGTCAAGGCGGTTTGTACACCGGAAGATAAAGGGCTGATCTTTTTGTGCATAGTAATACATCAGTGCATTGGCAAGTGAATTTCTGTAATTATTTAAAGAAGGATGTACCGGCATTCCGGCAGATTTGTTGACAACGATGATATCTTCATCCTCATATATAATAGAAATGGGAAGATCCACAGGCGGGATATTAGGTGAACTGTCTGTTTCACGGATATGCACAGTGAGAGTGTCGCCGCCGGAGAGCTGCGTGCGCATATAGGACCAGACGCCGTTTATAAGGATGCTTTCAGACATCTTCTTAAGCTGTGTGAGATTCTGATGTGAGTAGCCCAGGCGGCGCAGATACTGCTCTATGCGCAGCCCGTCTGCCCGGGCGCCTATGTGGTATGTGATGATCCGTTCCATTGGCTGTCCTTTCATCCTGCTTTGGTCTTGAGTAGTGCCTGCATGGCTGTTTGCTGCAGGATACAGCTCTATGTTAGCAGAACCGGCGGGAAAATGAAAGATAAAGAAAGATGGTGAAGTTAAATGGAAAGAAAATATGCGCCGCAACACAAAGGAAACCTGCGCTGGAATAGAAAGGAAGCCTGTGGTACAATAGCATAGACGTTTTTAATGACCTACGATATAAGAATGACAGAGAGGAAAGAACATATGGATATTAATCAGAAGCTTACAGAAGAGCTTGGGGTGAAACAGTGGCAGATCGATGCCGCAGTGAATCTGATAGATGAAGGAAACACGATCCCCTTTATATCACGATACAGAAAAGAAGTGACGGGATCGCTCAATGACGAACAGCTCAGAAAGCTGTATGAGCGCCTGACTTATCTGAGAAACCTGGAAGAAAAAAAGGCGCAGGTCATCTCCGGCATTGAAGAGCAGGGAAAGCTGACCGAGGAGCTGAGGAGCCAGATCCTTGCGGCGGAGACTCAGGTGGCGGTAGAAGATCTGTACCGCCCTTACCGGCCCAAACGGCGTACCCGCGCGACGATCGCGAAGGAGAAGGGGCTGGAGCCGCTGGCAGCATATATCATGCTCCAGAGGGCGAAAGAGCCTCTCGAAGAGACTGCGAAGGAGTACATCTCAGAGGAGAAAGAAGTAAAGAATGCTGAGGAGGCGATCCAGGGGGCGGCGGATATTATTGCAGAGAGCATTTCGGATAATGCTGATTACCGGAGCTGGATCAGAAATGCTGCAATGAAGAAGGGCAAAGTGATTTCCACGGCAAAAGATCCGGAGGCAGAGTCTGTGTATGAAATGTACTATGAGTTCGAAGAGCCTGTTTCAAAGCTGGCCGGGCACAGGATCCTGGCACTGAACCGGGGGGAGAAGGAAAAATTCCTGACAGTCAAGGTAGAAGCGCCCGAGGAGGATATCCTCCGGTATCTGGAAAAAAAGGTGATCCATACAGACAATCCTTATACAACGCCCCTGCTTCGGGAGACAGCGGCGGACAGCTATCAGAGGCTGATCGCTCCTGCGATCGAGCGGGAGATCCGAAATGAACTGACAGAGAAGGCGGAAGACGGAGCAATCGAAGTCTTTGGGAAAAACCTGCATCAGCTTCTCATGCAGCCTCCTATCGCAGGCAGGGTAGTCCTTGGATGGGACCCGGCATTCCGTACAGGGTGTAAGCTGGCGGTCGTTGATCCCACGGGAAAGGTCATCGGGACGACTGTCATTTATCCGACTGCGCCTACGACACCCCAGAAGATCAAGGCGAGCAAAGATCTCTTGAAGAAGATCATCCCCAAGTACCATATCTCTCTTATTTCTCTTGGGAACGGGACCGCTTCCAGGGAATCAGAGCAGTTTATCGTGGAGCTGTTAAAAGAGATCCCGGAGGAGAAGGTACAGTATGTCATTGTGAACGAGGCGGGAGCGTCCGTCTACTCGGCGAGTAAGCTGGCGTCCGAGGAATTCCCGAAGTTCGATGTGGGACAGCGGAGCGCGGCATCTATCGCCCGTCGGCTTCAGGACCCGCTGGCAGAGCTTGTGAAGATCGATCCGAAGTCCATCGGAGTGGGACAGTACCAGCATGACATGAACCAGAAGAAGCTGGGCGAGTCCCTGAACGGCGTTGTGGAGGACTGTGTAAATAAAGTCGGCGTAGATCTGAATACCGCGTCAGCGCCGCTTCTCTCCTACATTTCCGGCATCAGCGGAACGGTCGCTAAAAATATTGTGGCATACAGGGAAGAGAATGGCAGATTCTCAGACCGCAGGGAGCTTCTCAAAGTGCCGAAGCTGGGACCGAAGGCATTCGAACAGTGCGCCGGATTCATGCGGATCACAGAAGGGAAGAACCCGCTGGACGGCACAGGAGTGCATCCGGAATCCTATGAGGCTGCGGAAAAGCTTTTGAAGAAGCAGGGATACACGCCGGAAGACGTGGCACAGCACAATCTGACCGGACTGTCCCTTACGATCAAAGACTATAAGCGGCTTGCTGAAGAGCTGGGGATCGGTGAGATTACGCTCCGTGATATTGTGAAAGAACTGGAGAAGCCGGCGCGAGATCCTCGCGACGAGATGCCCAAACCGATCCTGCGCACGGATGTGCTGGAGATGAAGGATCTGAAAGAAGGCATGATCCTTAAGGGGACAGTCAGAAATGTGATCGACTTCGGTGTGTTTGTAGATATCGGTGTGCATCAGGACGGTCTGGTGCATATTTCCCAGATTACGGATCGGTATATCAAGCATCCCCTGGAAGCAGTGAGCGTGGGCGATATCGTCGATGTAAAAGTGATGAGCGTGGATCTGAAAAAGAAGAGGATCCAGCTTACCATGAGAGGGGTCAGATGAATCCTCTGTAAAATTTGTGGCTTGCTGCCAGAGCATATGCTTCTTAAAGAGGACGTCAAAATCAATCTCCAAAATCCTGATTTCAGGCATTCAGGAGTGTCCGGGAAAGATCCGCCGGACCATCAGGATAATACTGCGCCTGAATATGTGCGTCCTCATGTGCTCCCCATACTGCGTGTGCAAAGTCAACTCCCGCAGAGGAAGCGCATTTTGCGTCTCCCAGGCTGTCTCCGACATAGAGGATTTCATCACGCCCGGCTCCTGTTTCTTCCATATATTTCAGGAGAGGGGCGGGAGAGGGTTTATGCTCTTCTGTATCATCTGAGCAGATGCAGACAGAAAAATAAGCGCTGATCGGGAGCGGATCCAGCACCAGATTCATTTCTTCGTGAGTCCTGGATGTTACAATGCCAAGCTGGCAGCCGGCGTTTTTCAAAGCTGCGAGCAGTTCTGGTATGCCGTCAAAAGGCTGCATCATATCACTGTGCTTCTCTTCATTTGCCACCCAGAGAGCAATGGTTTCATCGGCTTTGTCCGTGATGCCGAAATAATCCATATTCCCTTTGGAAGTACGGCTGAGGACATGCCCCATATCCTTGATCTCCGGGGAGGAGCCTGTGACGGCGAGAAGCGCTTCGCGCAGAGAATAAAGGATACAGTAAGCGGTGTCAAGAAGGGTTCCGTCTACATCGAAAACAATATGTTTATATTTCATGTTCATAATCTCCGTTCTGCCGCTTTGAGAGCGGCTTTTTTATATAGAAATATTATAACAAGCAAAGGAGAAAGAGTAAATCGGTAAATCGCGAGGTCTTATCTTGCGCGCTCTTTTTTGCCGTAGTAAAATAAGAGAGCCGGATATGATCCGGAATCGGTGACGGTGAAGATGAACACCGGAAGGGAAGGAATGTTATGACAAAGTTTGAGGAATTTGAACATATCATCGCAAAACTCCGCGCGCCGGACGGCTGCCCGTGGGATCGCGAACAGACGCACGCCAGTCTGAAGAAGCCGTGTATTGAGGAGGCAGCGGAAGTGGTCTGCGGGATCAATATCCTGGAGCAGACAGGGGATGCGGATAATCTGAAGGAAGAGCTGGGAGACCTTCTCCTCCAGGTGGTGATGCACGCGCGCATTGCGGAAGAGGAAGGTTATTTTACTATGGACGACGTGATCCAGGGGATCATTGACAAGATGGTCCGCAGACATCCTCATGTGTTCGGAGATGCTGTGGTTTCTGGCTCTGGCGAGGTGCTGACAAAGTGGGATGAGATCAAGAAGCAGGAGAAGTCGGGAAAAGAGTGGACTGAAGCCTATCTCCCCGCCGCGTTTAACGAGGCAAAGGAGCTGATCGATGCGGCGGCGGAGAGGAAAGGATTGGGAAAAAAGGAAAGGAATGATCAAAGTGAATGAGATAAAAGAGAACAGAACAGCAGTATACGTTTTGAGACGGTATCTGCTCCTCTGCGCCGGACTTGCCATTATGGCGTTCGGCGTTGCTTTTTCCATAAAGGCAAGTCTGGGCACATCGCCGATCTCCAGCGTGCCGTATGTGGTCAGCCTGTTTGCCCCGCTGACGGTAGGGACAGCGACTATTGCTATGCACTGTGTGTTTATCCTTCTGCAGATCCTGATCCTGCGGAGAAATTATCATCCGATCCAGCTCATGCAGCTTCCCGTGGCTTTTTTCTTCGGATACCTGACAGATTTCGGCGTGTGGGCGGTCCGCGGAATTCAATGTGATACATACTGGCAGCAGTGGATCGTCTGCCTGATCGGTATCCTCCTTGTAGCAGCGGGAGTCAGCCTGGAAGTGAAGGCGGGTGTTGTCGTGCTGGCTGGAGAGGGCGTAGTCCTTGCGATCTGTAAAGTGCTCCCGGTGAAATTCGGGTATATGAAGGTGGGGTTCGATGTGACCCTTGTGGTCACTGCATGTATCCTGTCCCTTGTTTTTACCGGACGTCTCCAGGGCGTGAGGGAAGGAACTGTTGCGGCGGCACTCATGGTGGGGCTGATCGCGAAGCAGTTCGGGAAAGTGCTCTCGAAGTGGGAGTTGGAAAAATAGATTTTTTATGAACATTGAAGTCAGATATTGACATTATATGCTGATAATGGTATATTCACATTAACAGCAGACAATGTTGATCAAAGGAGGATTCAATATGACAACAATACGTTTCGATTTGAATGATGAATATAAGAAAAAGCTCGAGCAAGCTGCTGAAAAACAACATATGTGTGTTCAAGATTATATTCGTTACAAGTTATTTGGCATGGAAACCATCTTCACAGTAGATGAAGCGGTTAAGAAGATTCAGAATGGCGACTATTATGACACGTCAAAGTACCCCGATGGATTTACTCTTCCTGATATATACGGGGAGGACTGGACGATTGAGCGTGGTCCTGCCGGCGTTTTTGGCAGGAAATTTTATAACTTCATCACTGATAATCCAGAGTTAGGTATCAACTATAAGGATATGGGAAAGAATGGAAGACGAGCTCATTATACATACAATAAGAATGAACAGCAATGCGATTAAAAGTAAAACGAGGTTTTCTATATGGAATTGTTGAAGGATGTACAGAAGTATTTTCCGATAAAGGAATTTAGATTTTCGCAGAAGCAAATAATCGAACAGATTTTATCCGGAAGAGATGTTCTGGCAATTCTGCCGACTGGAGCGGGAAAATCTCTGTGTTATCAATATCCGGCATTGAAACTCCCGGGGATTACTCTGGTAATTTCTCCATTAATTGCATTAATGGAGGACCAAACAAAACATTTAAAAGAACTCAATATCCCGGCAGCATGTCTGAATAAGGATGTGCCGGGAAAAGAACGCCGGCAGATTCTATTGGATGCACTAGAGGGGAAATATAAGCTGTTATTTATTTCGCCGGAAAGGCTGATTTCTCCTAAGTTTATAAGATTTGCGAAAAAACTTAAGATCAGTCTCCTGGTTGTAGATGAGGTTCACTGCACCTCGTTATGGGGATATGATTTCAGGCCTGAATATCTGAAAATTCCACGATTTTTTCAGATGACAGGCAGCAGACCGGTAATAGCCGGCTTTACTGCTACTGCGACAGAATACGTAAAGAATGATGTGATCCGATTGCTGCAGATGAATAATCCTTTTATTGTGAATGGAGGATATGAAAGGAAGAATTTAAGTTTATCTGTGAAATGCTGTAAATCCTCGGCAGGAAAGTTCAGGGCAATATACGCGTTCCTTAAAAAGCATAGAAGACAAAGCGGCATAATTTATTGTGCGTCAGTGGATAACGTGATGCGGGTATATGAGCTTTTAAAAAGGAAAAAATATAAAGTGACGTATTATTACGGGGAATTGAAAGAGGAGGAAAAAAAGAAAAATTATCATGCCTTTCTTAATAATGAGAATCATATCATGGTTTCAACCAACGCCTTTGGAATGGGAATAGATAAGGGAGATATCCGTTTTGTATTACATTTTGATATGTCAAAAGATCTGGAAGGATATTATCAGGAAATCGGGCGGGCAGGAAGAGATGGGGAAGAAAGCGAGTGCGTGTTGTATTATACACCTTCTGATGCCGGAATTTTTCAGGGAATGATACATACTCAATTGCAGGAATCACCTTATGAAAAAGAGGTAAAAGATATCATCTTTCAATTAGCGGAAAGGCGTCTTCAGTCCATGATCAGTTACGCTGAAGCCGGAGCCGATATGAACAGCAGGGAACTGATGGAGAGAATCCGGCATTATTTTTTAGAAAGCAGTCAGAAGGATGCCGCGTTAACAGAGCGTGCGGATCAAATTCAAAATGAATTTGTCAGAAAGCTCCAGACGATAGATGTATTATATACGAATGAAACAAAAGTAAGCAAGATGATAAGAAATGGAACCTATCAGTGCGGAGATAATAATACTGTATTGGCAGGAGACCATCGTGGACAGAAACTGATAGTAGATTTTTCCGTGGATAAGAGATTAGACTACTTTGACCTTATGGTTGCAGATGCTGTTTATACATTATTTGTCTGGGGTAAAGAAAAAATATATCCTAAAAATATCCTGATTTTACTTTCTGGCGATACCGAAGCTTCGATGAAACCAGCCAGTCATACAAAAGATGCAGCTGATAAACGAAAGTGTATAGAGGAAAGTCTGGAAAAGATGATGGATACGAAAATACGGATTGACCGGTCCCGCGGGAAAATCGGATTCTGTTTTCCGGATGAAGAAGCCTCTCTCATCCTGGAGGGAAGGTTTCTTCCATTAAAGAAAGAAGGGAAAAGCAGTTACCGTATTTTAGAGACACCACCTTTATATCGTTATGCGGAGCTGACAAACGGACAGTTTTTTACGATACCAAGAGAGATTCTCTGTGTATGGTCACATGGGAAAAAGATGCCTAATTCTGTTGAAAATTTAAAGCTGAGACATTTTATGGCAAGGAGACTGCTATTGTCTAAGCCGTACAGAGCAAGGTTCAGCGGTAAGCAGATGAGCCGTATAGTCCGCTTCATTCATGAAAAAAATTATAGAAGGGGAATGTTTGAGATCCTGTCTTTAGAGTTAGACGGCAGTAAATATCTAAAGAAAAGAAAGAGGCATCTTCTGACAGAAAAAGTAAGGGAAATATTGGATTACTATCAGGCAAAGAATCAAATTGCAGGTTACAAGATGATAATCGGAGAAACGGATTTAGGAAGAAATGAAATTATCGGTATTGAATTGCAGTATTATTATAACTAAAAAGTGCGTTTTTGTTGAAAAAAGATTAAAAAATCAAGTAAATAAAGGGATAATAAATCCAGTATAGTCGATATTCATTTTGCCACAGGCAAAAAAGAATAAAGTAACTCAGTATAACATAGCCCCCTGCTTCTGCAAAGCAAAGGGGGCTTTTATGTTAGATTTATAAATTAACACAGGTTAACACAGGGATAATACTAACTTGAGAAAAAGACGCCTGGCGGCGTCCGGAAGATATTTTGGTGTGATTCCTTCTTTTTATATATAAAGCCTTTTGCTGTCCGGTAAGGCCGAAAGCCGGATGGCAGAAGGCAATTTTTGAAGCAGAAAATCACCCGTGTCTGTAATAATCATGAAAATATAGAATAGGAGAGAATATGAAGAAGATAAGTTTAAACGAATTTATACAGTCTGTGAATCTCGAGTTTATTCAGGATCCTGAGCTGATTCTGGGCATTGTAAGAAAAATGTGGAGCATTCCATTTGAGGAAGTCTTTCATGTGAAATGCCGGTATATGGATCCGACGCCGTGGGAGTATATATACGAGGAATTCGCTGAGCAGGAATCTCTGCTGCCTGCCGGAAGGGAGGCGTTCAATACTCTGAAATTCGGCGAAATTGTCCTGGTACTGAAGGAAGAAATTGAAAGGAAGAAAAAAGCAGATACATATATGGAAGCACATGCTCTTGATGTGCTGATTGTATTTGGAAATCTGCACAAATATTTCATGTGGTAAAAGAAAGGAGACTGACGCAATGAAAAAACTGAATCTTGCTGATTTTTGCAAAGCGGAGAATACATACGCACAGTTGATACAGAATCTTTTCCTGCATATCAGTGTCAAGAAGATGTACCTGATCCTTATGATGGATACCGCTGAAAAGGGGGACATCTGCCAATCGGTTATTTACCGGAAAGCGTATGAAGAATTAGAAAATATGATTCCGGATTTTGAACGGATGACGGTTGGAGAAGCGCTGCGGTTTGCGACAGGAGAATGCCTTTCAAATAAGAATATAAACGAATCTTATGATGAGGATATGATCAGAAAAGGGTATCAGATCGTTAAGGCATTACTGGTGGATCTGTTTCAGCCGTATGCGGAAAGAAACCAGATTACATATAAATCTGTGCTGACGAAGCTGGAAGATGCGGCTTGCGCCGCCGATGGAAATATTGAGAAATAAGATGAAAAAGGAGGAATAACTATGCAGCCGAATATTTTGAAAGAAACAGTAAGAGGAATTCAGCCGGTTACGATAGAAGATGAAATGCTGCAGCACAGAGAAGTATTTCTGACAGAGAAGGTGTGCAGAAAGACCGCTGAAGAACTGCTCAAACAGCTGATGTATCTGGAAAGAGAAAGACCGGGAGAACCGGTTACCATGTATATCAATAGTCCCGGAGGAGAAGTGGCCAGCGGACTGGCTGTGTTCGATTATATCGGAGTTATGGAATCTCCCGTAAATACCGTGTGCATCGGATCAGCCGCCAGCATGGGAGCAATCCTCTTCCTGGCAGGAGAAGAAAGGAGCATATTGAGAAATTCAGAGATTATGATCCATGATCCCAGTTTTTCCACAGGAGATATAGGCGGGAAGAAACCTTTTGAGATCCAGGAAAAATTGAATCAGCTTATGTCTGTCCGTGATAAGCTGTCGAAAATCATAGCGGAACGGACCGGAATGACAGAAGAAGAAGTATGCCGGCGGACCAAAACGGACAGCTATCTGAATGCACAAGAAGCTTTGGAACTTGGAATTGCCACAAAAATAATAGAGAAGGAGAAATAATTATGAGAATAGATGAGAGAAATAACTGCAGAGTTCTTGGAAAAGGACAATGGATTTCCAATGATGATATCAGATCCGGATTGAATAATAACGATCTGATCATCGGGGGATCAGGAAGCGGAAAAACCGGAGGATATGTCATTCCCAACATCCGCCGGGGAAATGGAAATATGATAATTACCGATACGAAAGGAATCTTATGCAGGAAGCTGGGAAAAGAACTGCGCCGGCAGGGCTATGATGTCAGCGTCATAGACTTTGCAGAGCCTGAGAAGTCGGCCGGATACAATCCGCTGGAATATATCCGAATTGTAAAGCGCGGCGGAGTGGAAGAGTACAGTAATAAAGATATTGTTTCTCTGTCAAGGATCCTTGTTCCTTTAGGGGTGAAACATGATCCGTTCTGGGAGGACAGTGCCCGAACAGTCATGTCATTTCTGATAGCGTTTACGATGGAAGCATTAAGAGAGGAGGATCATTGCATGAGTTCTGTTACTGAGCTGTTTCGACAGCTTGGTAAAGAAGCCGGGAGAAAAAGGTTTGAATTGTGGTGCATGGAGCATCCGGACAGTTTTGCGGCTAAAAAGTACGGGATGTTTCAAGGCGTGATCAATACCGATAAAACGTGGGGATGCATTACCCAGTTCCTTGCGGAAGCATTGGAACCATATGACTTTAAAGAAATGAAAATGATATTCGGTCAGGAGTGTTCAGGAAGAGAGAGAATCCACCTATCTGATCTGTGGGAAAAGAAAAAGGTGATTTTTCTCAATATCAGTGATACAGACAGGTATGCGGATAAAGCTGCCAATCTGTTCTATTCCCAGACATTTCAGGTACTGTGTGCGGAGGCGGACAGAAGAAATACAGGAAGGCTTCCGCGGCCGGTGCGGTTTGTGCTGGATGATTTTGCCGCGAATGTGTACATCGAAAACTTTGATAAACTGGTTTCCGTAATACGTTCCAGAAACATATCGGTCAGCATCATTCTGCAGAGTCTGACACAGCTGCAGTCCATGTATTCCAAAGAACAGGCAGATACCATTGTTACGAATTGCGATCATCTGCTGTATCTGGGCGGACAGGATATAGAGACTGCCAGATATGTGGGATACCGATCGAATCGAACGGAAGATAACATTCTTCTGATGCCCATTGGGAAAGCCTATCTGATAGAGAGGGGGAAAAGAGGAATTCTGATAGATCGTATTCCTCCTTATGGGAAGGAATCATTGCCGCCGGAATATCTTGCAGAAGGTGAAAAAGAACTGAAGAATGAAAGCAGTGATCTTGCCTTTTCTATGTAAATGATGAAATAAAACCTGAAAAGAAGAATTTTTACGTAAAATGTGGTAAGATGTTACTATTGTGAGACATACGGCTTATGCGAAGAAAGGAGTATCTAAAGATGAATAAAAGATATAATTTTTATAAATTAAAGAATGATGAGAACGACTGGAACAGGCGTGTGATTCCAGAGGGACGGAAAGTAAAGTTTGAAACGGATGGCAGGATTGCCCGTCAGGATGTAAAAAAGGTATTATCCTTTGCATATGATATGGCATATGGCGAAGGACACCATCGGGATCACCGGCAGGGAGGAAGCCACAGAAGACATAATAATGAAATCTTTGCGAATACCTTCCAGGGAAAACTCGCAGAATATGTTGTATATTACTATCTAAAAGCAGCCGGGTTAAATGTAGATGAACCGGATTTATCCGTGTTTGGAGAAAATATATGGGACAGTGTTGATGTTGACTGCAACGGCAGACATCTTTCTATTAAATCAACAAAAGAACGCGGTCAGCTTCTTCTCCTGGAAGCAGGAGACTGGGATGAACAGGGACGCTATGTCCCCAATATTGATGATGCAGGAAAGACCGCGGAATATGATTATCATATTCTGGTCAGAATACGTCCGTCATGTGAGGACATACTGCGTGAAAAACGTATGCTGTACGGTTCGGAAATTCCTAAACAAGTAATGGAGGATCTGCTGGAACGGTCATGGGAATACTGCATGCCGAGATACATATCAAGGGATGAGCTGATCTATCTGATAGAGAATAATTTTGTGATCAAGGCGGGACAGTATTTCAATAGAACGAGAATGGATGCGGATAATTACTATGTGAAGGCTTATGATATGCACGAATTAACGGAAATCGACAATAAACTAAGGTAAGGGATAAAAATGTTTTACGATAAACAGACGAAAGAAAAGCAAAAGGCATATAAAGATATGCTGGCATTAATAGGGAGTCTTTCCCGACTGTTTTCAACGGCAGAAGAACCATATTTATATTACAGAGCACACGAAAATATTTTCGCAAAATATTTTGAGGTGGAAAATAACAGCAGAAGTGATGATTCGGCGGATGCATGTGATCTGAAAAGCGGGTTAGGAATCGGATTGAAAACGTGGGTCGGACAGGATAATCAGAAAGTGGCGGAATTTGGACGATTAAGGCCGGCATATGCCGGACTGGAAGGAATAGACCTTATTACCGCCATTTCTGAGTATCGCAATCTGAGGATTCGAACCACGATGAATATTCATGGCTTAAAGAACATGATTTATCACATCGTAAAAAGAGTTCCTCATGCGATGCGGATTTATGAAGCTGCATTTGACTATATAGACATTGATCATATTGTGATTGATGAGAAGCGTGGAAATGCAAACAGTACTTATTTTTCTGACGGGAAACATACTTATCATTTCAGCCGGTCAAAAAATACATTATATATGATTTTCGATGATATGGAGCTGCTGGATGAATTTGAAGTTACGATTTATGATGATCCGTATGAAGTATTATCGGCGTCGGTGACTGGATCCAAAAATCAGGAAGAACTGTTGTCAACGAAAGAAACATTGCTTCATCTGAAAAAGACCACCCCTTGGCTTTGCCTTCGTCTGTATTCAACTAAAGCAGATGGAACAAAGTTTGTCGCAGAAAAAAGCGGTTTGAATCAGTGGAACGGAGCACGTTCAAGTTACAAGACAGATAAAACCACCGGAAAGCGCATAAAAGTGAAAGAAACTCCTCGTGATATAAATGAATTATATATTCCATATCCTGTTGAGGATAGGCGGAGGGGAGCTTTTTTTCCTCCCAGAGATACAGCGTTTGATCTCAAGATGCCGGATGGGACGTGGATCAGTGCCAAAGTATGCCAGCAGGATGGAAAAGCAATTATGAGCAATCCGAATAATTTATTGGGAAAATGGCTGCTTCGAGATGTTCTTGAATTGCAGGAGGGTACCCGGATTACTTATGAAATGTTAAAGGAATATGGCATTGACAGCGTGATGTTTACCAAATTAGACGAAGGAAAGTACAGCATTGACTTCTGTGAATTGGGTACATATGAAAAAGTATATGGATTAGAGGATATTGATGCGGAAAAAGATGCCGAAGATGAATAAATTGTACGGCTGTATTATGATATAGTTATGTGTTTACTACATTGCGGCGCGCCGCAAAAATTGTTATAATAACCCTGTTGGTTAAAGGAGGTTATCAGATGTCTGAAAAATATACTATGGCTTCATTTTTTGCAGGAGTAGGAGGCATAGATTTGGGGTTTGAAGAAACGGGAAGGGTAAAAACTGTTTATGCAAATGAATTTGATCCATATCCTGTAAAAACATTTAATTTAAACTTTCCAATTGAGGCAGATTGCAGAGATATTCATGATGTTCAGCCGGATGACTTTCCGGATGTTGATATTATTACCGGAGGTTTTCCCTGCCAGGCATTCTCTATTGCCGGTTATCGTCAGGGATTTACGGATGAAAAAGGAAGAGGAACTTTATTTTTTGAATTAATGCGCTTAGTTCATGTGAAAAAACCAAGGGTCGTATTTTTGGAAAATGTCAAAAACCTAGTGGGGCATGACAAAGGAAATACATTTCGGGTGATTTTGGATACATTAAAAAAAGAAGGGTATAAATACCGCTATCGTGTTTTAAACGCAATGGAATACGGAAATACTCCGCAGAACAGAGAGAGAATATATATAGCCGCATTCAGAGATGAAAATGATTATGAGAAATTTTGTTTTCCGGATCCGATTCCTCTGAAAAAGAAATTAACAGATGTAATTGATTTTGAACATAAGCTGGATGATAAATATTACTATACGAAAGGAAAGTATAAAGGGGATATTTATGACCAGCTTGAGGCGGCTATGGATGATCCGGACACAGTGTATCAGTGGAGAAGAAAGTATGTTCGCAAAAATATGTCAGGCGTGGTTCCTACGTTGACAGCTAACATGGGAGAAGGCGGACATAATGTTCCCTTGGTATTAACACATACAGGAATCCGAAAGTTAACAGCCCATGAGTGTTTTAATACCCAGGGATTCCCGCTGGACTTTAAGCTTCCTTCAGATACAGCTGAATCCAGATTGTATAAGCAGGCGGGCAATTCTGTCTGTGTTGAAGTGATTCATCGAATTGCTGAGAATATTATTTCTGCAATGAATTAGACTATGGATAATTTAACACGAGAGCAGCGTCATAAAAATATGCAGCACATAAAATCTAAGGATTCTAAAATTGAATTGACGCTGCGGAAAGCATTATGGAAAAAAGGAATAAGATACAGAAAGAACTGGAAAGACCTGCCTGGGAAGCCGGATATTGTTATTACAAAGTATAAAATTGCAATTTTTTGTGACAGTGAGTTTTTTCATGGGAAAGACTGGGAGTCAGATTTAAGAAAAAGATTGGAAAACAGTTCTAATCCAGACTATTGGGTTCCTAAAATAAAACGGAATATTGAGAGGGATCGTGAAATCAGTATTCAACTTAATGGAATGGGATGGACAGTGCTGCGTTTTTGGGGCAAAGATATTCTGAAATATACGGATGAATGTGTTCAGACTATAGAGGAGATCATCAATGAGATTAAATTTGAGGTTTTGGATTTTGATGATGACGACCTTTAGTTATTAAGAAAATTTTGGGAAAGGACTACACGAACCGGAATGTGTCAGAGACAAAATTCGTATTTATGATCAGGAGCGGACCTTCTATGATGAAATCAAGCTTTTTTCAGGATTTCTAAAAGACCTTCGTCAGAAATCGTCATTTTATAAAAAATTGGTGTCAATCAGCAGAGAGATACCTTTTCTATTTCCAGCCGTTCATAAATGGACGGCTTTTTCTATATCTAAACGAAAGGAGAATTTTGATTAAGGCAGAACTTATACAACTGGTTTTTAAGCAACGCCCAGAGCTTGGTGCTTATGGCA